>ENA-OPCA01001734-OPCA01001734.1-human-gut-metagenome-genome-assembly--contig:-NODE-1734-length-15786-cov-2.719535_pt1 | contig 15786 bp, 9 predicted proteins | sample MGYA00241076_ERZ501468 | MGnify/ENA primary metagenome ERZ501468 (study PRJEB25962, sample SAMEA2042633) | human gut metagenome | biome: human gut; feature: human-associated habitat; material: faeces... | reverse complement strand
GTATGGCGGCGCTGATTGCTGACCTGAAAAAGGCGCTGATGTCCCCGGACGAGGATTTTGTCCAGATCGAGAACCCGGATGAGGCGATGGCGACCCGTACCGTGACCTCCAGGGAACGCAAGGAAATCAACGAAAGCAGAAATAAAGAGGCGACAGAGGGAACGCGCCTGAAAAAGAACGAGACGCCCCAGAAGCCCAAGAAGAAAAAACAGCCCGTCTATGAAGAGCCGGAAGAGGATGAAGAAGATGACGAGGATGAGGAGTACGATGACGATTCCAGAATGGAAAAAATCACGACGCTGCTGGCGATCATCGGTGCTGTTTTAATCGGCTGTGCCGTGATCTTTTTAGTCGGCAGGGCAGTTGGTATTTTCAATTTCGGTGCGACGTCTGCGCAGGTGACGGTGGAGAATGTGACCGGTAAATCCGCGGCAGAGGCGCAGAAGATCTTAGAAGACCTTGGTTTGAAGGTAAAATTTGCCTATGAGACTTCCGATACGGTAGCGGAGGGCAATGTCATTTCACAGGATGTACAGGGCGGTACGACGGTTTCCTCCGGTACGCAGGTACAGCTGACCGTGAGCGGCACGGCACCTGCTTCCGATACGGACACAATCCCGGTTCCTGATGTGTTAGGAGCACTGGAGGCGGATGCGACCGCAACGCTGACCAGAAGCGGATTTACCGTGACGAAAGCGGACGGCTACTCCGATACGATTGAAAAGGGAAAGGTTATTTCCCAGAATCCGGTCGGTGGTTCCCGTGCAGCCTCCGGCTCTGCCGTGACGATCGTGATCAGCCAGGGACCGGATACCGGCAGTAAAAATACGATGCCGGCTATCATCGGTCTGGATGTGGAGACAGCGGTTGCAATTTTGACAGAAAACGGATTTTTGATCGGGGACCAGAAAGAGATGAGCGATGACACGGTTCCTGCCGGAAAGGTATGCTATGCAAGCTATACGGCAGGTGCTGCGGTAGAGCCCGGTTCTACGATCGACATCGGAATCAGCGTCGGACCCAAAGCGGTTACCTACGCATATCAGGAAGCGGTTGCAAGCCCGGCGGATCTGGATCCTCAGTACAAAGAAGGAACCGAGTGTACAGTAACGATCACCGGACAGTCCGGTACGGAATATTTAAAGACGACAGTTCGTTCTTTCCCGATCACGACAGTCAATCTGCATGGAATGGCAGATCCGGCCGGACTGATTACCTACGAATATACGGTGACCGGTGAGGCGACCACGACGACGGACGAGGACGGAAACCTTGTAACCGTGCCCGGAACGACAACAAGACAGACCGTGCAGCGCCAGGTCATGTTTACATCGGAAGGATAAGCGGATGCAGGGAAAAATCATCAGGGGAATCGGTGGATTTTATTATGTGCACACCCATCAGGGCGTATACGAATGCCGTGCAAGGGGCATTTTCCGAAAAGATAAGGAAAAGCCCCTGCCGGGCGACCTGGTTTCAATCAGTGTCCTGGACGAAACAGAAAAAAAGGGAAATCTGGATGAAATCCTGCCGAGAACAAACAGCCTGATCCGACCGGCAGTAGCCAATGTGGATCAGGCGCTTGTCATTTTTGCACTTGTGAGCCCCAAACCGAACTTTAACTTACTGGATCGGTTTCTGGTTTTAATGGAAAAACAGGGAATTCCTGCACTGATCTGTATGAACAAGACGGATCTGGCTTCCGACGAAATGATCGCGGAAGTAAGGAAACGCTATCGCAACAGTGGCTATCCGCTGCTGTTTGTCAGCGCGGCACAAAAAGAAGGTATTGAAGCGATCCGGGAGTATCTTCGGGGGAAGACGACGACTGTTGCTGGTCCCAGCGGAGTCGGAAAATCGTCTCTGATCAACCTGCTGCAGGATGGTGTACAGATGCAGACAGGCGCAGTAAGTGAAAAAATTGAACGGGGACGGCATACGACGCGACATACGGAGCTGATGTGGGTGGAAGAGGATACCTACATTCTGGATACGCCGGGCTTTTCTTCGATTGAGTTATTCGGCATTGAGAAAGAAGAGCTGGGCGGCTATTTTCCGGAAATCGCAGCACATGCCGGAGATTGCAGGTTCCGGGGATGCGCGCATCTGGCGGAGCCGGACTGTGCGGTGAAGGAAGCGGTGGATAATGGCGAAATCAGCAAGGGGAGATACGAGAATTATCAGCTGCTTTATGAAGATTTGAAAAAAAAGACGGGATACGGAAGGCGTAGGGACACCTGACTGAGACGGATTTAGACAGAGCATAAAAACGGCTGCCCGGAGGAATGAAAAAATCCTCCGGGCAGCCTGTTTTTCATGACAATAGAATGCTCGCAGAGCGTGCATTCTATTGTTTGTGTCTAGCGCCACGCAAATGTCGCCATGCCGTAGATATAAATAAACGCGATGGCAATCGGGACGACGAAGCGAAAGACTGGTTTCATCCATGCCTTCACCTTTAAACCGTGTCCGGTATTGGCTTCCTGTACGAAATTCTCCCAGCCCCAGCCAAAGCTGTTGCAGCAAAACAGAGCAAGCACCAGGGAACCGATGGGCAATATATTGTTGGATACGATAAAATCCCAGAAATCCAGCCATGCCGTGCCTGCTGCGAAGGGCTGAAAATGCAGGAGGCTGTAGCCGAGGGCTGTTGTCAGAGCCAGGACAAAAATGCCGGCGCCGCAGACAATGCAGCCCTTTTTTCGTGACCAGCCGGTGAGCTCGCGGATCATGGCGAGAATATTTTCGCAGACACCCAGGACAGTTGAAAGGGCGGCGAACACCATGAACAGGAAAAACAGTGTGCCCCAGATGCGTCCGCCAGCCATATGGTTGAAGACATCCGCCATGGTGTCGAATAACAGGCTGGGTCCTGCATTGACCTCCAGCCCGTAGGTAAAGCAGGCGGGGAACATGATGATCCCTGCGAGAACTGCCACGAGTGTGTCCAGTAAAATAATGGTGACGGATTCCCCCATCAGCGACCGTTTTTTGTCAATATAGCTGCCGAAAATAGCCATGCCTCCCATTCCAACCGACAGTGTGAAAAATGCCTGATTCATTGCACCGACGATGACGGAGCCGTTGATTTTGGAAAAGTCCGGAACCAGATAAAACTTCACCCCGTCTGCTGCGCCGGAAAGGGTCAGGCTGTGGACCGCCAGCACCAGCATCAAAACGAGCAGCGAGGTCATCATATATTTCGTGATGCGTTCCAGCCCGTCCTGTAAGTCAAAGCTCAGAATCAGAAAAGCGACGATGACCGTGACAAGCAGATAGGACACGTTGACGGACGGATTCTGAATCATCTGTGTAAAGCCGAAGGACTGATTCTGCCCGGTTAAAAATTTCACAAAGTAATAGATCAGCCAGCCGCATACGACGGTGTAAAATGCCATCAGAGTAATATTGCCAATCAGACTGACGATACCGAAAATCCCCCATTTGTGGCCGGACTTTTCGAGCTTCTGGTACATGTAGATCGGACTTGTCCGGGCAGCGCGCCCGACGGAAAATTCCATCGTCATGACAGGCAGACCGAGAATGAGCAGGCAGATCAGATAGATCAGCATAAAGCCGCCACCCCCGTTTTGTCCGCACATCCACGGAAATTTCCATACATTGCCGCAGCCGATGGCACATCCTGCCGAGATCATGATAAATCCGAGACGGCTGCCGAGTTGTTCCCTTTTTTCCATTGTTGTTGATTTTCCTCTTTTCTTTTTCCCAAATACAGCTCTGCCCAGGAGAAAAACAGAGCCTGTAGAGAGAAGTATAGCGGAAAGCATAAAAAAAAACAAGCCATCGGATTTGGAATGACGGAAGTGGATTTTGGGACGGTGTGTTATGCGTTATGATCTTTGGAAAATTGATTTTTGAGGTTTAAAAAAGAAAACAAATATGATATATTATTAGATTGTATCCAACTTTTTGCTTACACGGCAGAGAGAGGGAGAAAATAAAAGAGCTGGAGAAAATAGAAAGCGTCCTGAAAATGTGCAGGTAATTGTGCAGTACAAAAACATAGAAAGGCGAAAACCCCGATAAATCAAGGGTTTTCGGACAGGTAAAAGATAAAATGAAATTAGGAATCGTTGGTCTCCCGAATGTTGGTAAAAGTACCTTATTTAATTCTCTGACGAAAGCTGGTGCGGAGTCTGCAAACTATCCGTTCTGTACCATTGACCCCAATGTAGGTGTGGTAGCCGTTCCGGACGAGCGCTTAAAGCTTCTGGGTGATCTGTATCATTCCAAAAAGGTAACGCCTGCTGTAATCGAGTTTGTAGACATCGCAGGTCTGGTGAAAGGTGCTTCTAAGGGCGAAGGCCTTGGCAACCAGTTTTTGAGCAATATCCGCGAAGTGGATGCGATCGTGCACGTCGTTCGCTGTTTTGAGGACAGCAACGTTGTCCATGTAGATGGAAGCGTGAATCCGCTGCGCGACATCGAGACGATCAACCTCGAGCTGATCTTCTCCGACCTGGAAATTCTGAAACGCAGAATCGCCAAAGTGGCAAAGGGCGCGAGAATGGATAAGGAGCAGGCAAAAGAGCTGGCGATGCTGGAGCGTGTCAAGGAGCGTCTGGAGGACGGAAAGCTTGCAATCGGCTTCGAGACAGAGGATGAAGACGAGGAAGAATACTTCAAGAACCTGAACCTGCTGACTGCAAAACCGGTGATCTATGCGGCGAACGTCGGGGAAGAAGATCTGGCAAACGACGGCGCAGATAACGCAGGCGTACAGGCAGTCAGAGAATATGCAAAAGAAACCGGCAGTGAGGTATTTGCGATCTGCGCACAGATCGAGGAAGAAATTTCCGAGCTGGACGATGAAGAACGCCAGATGTTTCTGGACGACCTTGGATTAAAAGAATCCGGTCTGGAAAAACTGATCCGCGCAAGCTACCATCTGCTCGGCCTGATGAGCTTTTTAACTTCCGGCGAGGATGAGACGAGAGCATGGACGATCAAACAGGGCACAAAAGCACCGCAGGCGGCCGGCAAGATTCACACCGACTTCGAACGCGGCTTTATCAAGGCTGAGGTTGTCAATTACAAAGATCTGCTGGAAAATGGCTCCCTTGCGGCAGCGAGAGAAAAAGGACTTGTCCGCATGGAGGGCAAGGAATATGTGGTACAGGACGGCGATGTAATCCTGTTCCGCTTTAATGTCTGAGAAAATCGTTACTGTTCACTCGCGCCATTCACAAAAGCGCAAAAAAATTATAAATACAACAAAAGGTACGCTTTTAGGGCATTTTGTTGTCACGAATGACGAAAAAGGCAGTCGGACTTTTCACGGTCCGGCTGTCTTTTTTTTCTGAAATCGCTTGTCAAGGAGGGCATTTTATACTAAAATGGTTTCAAAGTGGTAGAAAGTGGTACGAAGTGGAGTAAGGTGGCAGACCTTTTCCATGAATGGCAGGTGATTGTACATGTTTATGGGCGAATACAATCATACGTTGGATACAAAAGGCAGGTTGATCATTCCCTCCAAATTTCGAGAGACGCTCGGTGAGAAATTTGTAGTGACCAAGGGACTGGATGGCTGCTTATTTGTGTACGACAATGCCGGCTGGACTGCTTTCGAAGAAAAGCTTCAGGCAATGCCCATCAGCAGAAAAGACACCCGTATGTTTGTCCGCCACTTTCTGGCAGGCGCCGCGGAGGTGGAGGTGGACAAGCAGGGACGTGCCCTGATCCCTTCCAAATTAAGAGAATTTGCAGAGCTGACCAAAGACGTTGTGCTGGTGGGCGCTGCAGGACATATTGAAATCTGGAGCCAGGAGCGCTGGGATGCCCTGGAAGAAGAGGCGGAGGAATCCATGGAGGATATCGCAGAGCGCATGGACGACCTCGGATTGTAACGAAGAAAGGAAAAATCGATGGAATTTGCACATACATCCGTCCTGTTGGAGGAGACAATTGAAGGACTTGCAATCAAACCGGACGGCATCTATGTGGACGGCACATTGGGCGGGGCAGGACATTCCAGCCACATTGCAGCGCGCCTTAGGACCGGCCGGCTGATCGGTATCGACCAGGATGCAGAGGCGATCGAAGCGGCGACAAAACGGCTGGAGCCGTGGCAGGAGCATGTGACGCTGGTGCGCGACAATTACTGTAACCTTCCGGCAGTATTAAACAGCCTCGGCATCGATAAAGTAGATGGCATTATGTTAGACCTTGGCGTATCCTCCTATCAGCTGGACAACGCCGAGAGAGGATTTTCCTATCGTTATGATACCGCACTGGATATGCGGATGGATCAGCGCCAGACCCTGACGGCGAAAACGATCGTCAATGAGTGGTCACAGGCAGAGCTGTTTCGGTGTATCCGGGACTACGGAGAAGATAAATTTGCACAGAATATCGCCAAACACATCGTGCAGGCGAGAGAAAAGAAGCCGATTGAGACGACCGGGGAATTAAACGACATTATCCGGGCGGCGATTCCGGCAAAGATGCGGGAAAAAGGCGGACATCCCTCCAAACGCACGTTTCAGGCGATTCGGATTGCCTGCAACAGAGAGCTGGAGGTATTGGAAAATTCCCTGGACGCCTTTATCGACCGGCTGGCTCCGGGTGGAAGGCTCTGCATCATCACCTTCCATTCGCTGGAAGACAGAATTGTGAAAAATGCCTTCCGCAGAAATGAAAATCCCTGTACCTGTCCGCCGGAATTCCCGGTGTGCGTGTGCGGTAAAACGAGCCGGGGACATGTTGTGACCCGCAAACCGATTCTTCCGACCGAGGAAGAGATGGAGACAAATTCCAGAGCGAAAAGCGCAAAGCTGCGCATTTTCGAAAAAATAGAGAGCTAGTACATCGTTTTCGAAATAACGATACCACTCACTTGCATGTGAATCCGATTGGTATAGTTATTTACGAAACGCTGTACTGGAAGCCGGAACAGACGGCGGTGAGGAGAGCAAATGGCAAGAACATCGAATTCAGCCAGAAAAAGCCAATCGGCAGCGTACAAAAGAACGCCCTATCAGAAAACAGCATATGTAAACGGTACGGCAGTCAGACACGCTGAGGCGGGAGAAGAGCTGGAACGCCATTTGGATCAGGGCTCCGGACGGGTTTCGAGACGCGAGCTGGAGAAGCAGAAGCAGGAAATGAAACGCCTGCGCTACAGAAATGTAGCCTATGTGCTGTTTTTGACCGTGGCGTTTGCAGTCACGAGCGTAATGCTGATCGGCTATATCCGGATGGAATCCTCGATCACCCAGAGCGTAAAGCAGGTTGCAGCGCTGCAGAGTCAGCTAAATAACTTAAAGACGGAAAATGACGAAATGAAAAACCGGATTGACAGCTCCATCAACCTGGAGGAAATCAGAAGAATTGCAATTACGGAGCTTGGCATGACCTACGCAGGACAGGGACAGATCGTGGAAATCCCGGATGATGGAAGCGATTATGTAAGACAGTATGCAGACATCAAGAAGTGAGGCAGGTGCCGGATTGGATAAGAAAAATAAGTTTACAATACGAATGCAGAGAAAGCTGGTGGTACTGTTTTGTTTGGTACTGCTGGCTTTTGCAGGGTTGAGCGTCAGATTGATTTTAATTAACCGGGATAACGGCGACAGCTACAAAAAGCAGGTGCTTTCCCAGCAGCAGTATTCCAGTACGACGATTCCTTATAAGCGGGGAGAAATCCTGGACAACAAGGGAACGAAGCTGGCATCGAGTGAAAAGGTATACGATCTGGTGCTGGATATCAAACAGATGAATAATAAAGAGGACTATGTTGAGCCTACGATCCAGGCCCTGGAGGATTATTTTAGCATTGACGGCGATCAGGTGCGCGCTTATGCGCAGGAACACCCAGATTCCCAGTATTATGTCCTCAAAAAGAGAATGTCCTACAATGAAATCAGTGATTATCAGCAGATGATGGCGGATACGAGCCAGAAAGAATATAACCAGTATGTCAAGGGAATCTGGTTTGAGGAAAGCTATAAGCGAGTTTACCCGAATAGCTCTCTCGCAAGCGATGTCATCGGCTTTACGCGGACGGACGGAACCGGAACCTACGGACTGGAAGAGTATTACAACGATGTTTTGAGCGGCGTAAACGGCAGACAGTATGGATATATAGACGGGGACGATAATCTGCAGCGGACGACGGAGGCTGCTGTAGACGGCTACAATGTTTATTCCACGATCGACGCGACGATTCAGGGCATTGTGGAAAAGTACCTCAAAAAATATAACGACGAAAACAAAGACAGCACCCGCGAGGGTAACGGTGCGCAGGATGCAGCGTGTATTGTGATGGATGTCCACAGTGGGGAAGTGCTCGCAATGGCGAGTTATCCGACGTTTGACTTAAACGATACGAGAAATCCGGAGGCACTGATCGGCAGCAAACTGATCGATGTCAGTGGAAACTCGACGGATACGGTCATCAACGAAGAGATTGCAGCGTCGATGAAGCAGGAGGAAAATAACGATCTGCTTGTACAGAACTTAAATGCCCTCTGGAAAAACTACTGCATCAACAGCACTTACGAGCCGGGTTCCACGATGAAGCCCTTCGTTGCAGCGATGGGGTTGGAGGACGGCAGGCTCAAAGGCGATGAATCCTTTGAATGCACCGGTATCATCGAGATCGGCGGCTACAAAATCCGCTGTCATAACTACAGAAACGGTGCGGAGGGGTGGCTGACGATCGGAGAATCCATTGAACGCTCCTGTAATGTCACGCTGATCCGGATGGCACAGGTTATCGGGATCGATGAATTTCTGAAATATATGTCGGAATATAATTTCGGCTTAAAGACCAATATAGATCTGGCGGGCGAGGCAAGAACGGCTTCCCTGGTATTCAATTCTTCAACGATGGGACCTACGGAGCTTGCAACCTCGAGCTTTGGACAGGGCTTTAACGTGACGATGATCCAGATGATCACAGGTTTTTGTTCCCTGATCAACGGAGGCTATTATTATGAACCGCATATGGTCAGTAAGATTACGGCAGCAGATGGATCTGTGGTAAAGAATATTGAGCCGAGACTGTTAAAGCAGACCATTTCCGCGGAAACTTCGGAGAAAATCCGTGAATACTGCGTTCAGGTTGTGGAAGGTGCAAATGGTACCGGTAAACGTGCAAAGCCTGCAGGCTATCGCATCGGCGGTAAGACTGGTACAGCAGAAACTGTCAGCGCCAGCGGTACCCGTGAAAAGGACGAATACGTCGTATCGTTTCTGGGCTATGCGCCCGCAGAAGATCCACAGATCGCAGTTTATGTGGTTTTAAACAGACCAAACGCCCGGGAGCAGGATCTGGAAACGAGAAAAGCATGTATCATCGCCAAAAACATTTTGACCGAAGTGCTTCCTTATTTAAATATCTTCATGACACAGGAGCTGACGGACGAAGAACGCGCAGAGCTGGAAGCGATGCAGATTGAAATTCGCGAGCAGCTGAGCGCAAACGCACCGGCGTCAGATGTCAGCGGGAATGATGTCAGTGGAAATGATGTCAGTGGAAATACAACCGATACCGGAGGGGATTCTTCCGCTGAGGATACAACGGCAGGGGAGAACAGCAGCGCTGCGCAGCCTGTGGGCGATGACCAGCCTACAACAGGGGGAGATACTGCAAATGGAGCAGAAGCGGACAATCCGTATGTCAACAGCGACGGGCAGTTGATCGATCCGACGACTGGAGAGGTGATCACTGAGGATTCGGATGGCTATGATGTGCCGGTTTCCGGCATTCTGGAAAACGGTGCAGCAGGCGACTCTGGTGGGGATACGCAAAATCCTATGGAATAATGGAAGAAAAGAGGTAACTGCTCAGTAGGTCTGCGCATTTACTGCGCTGACCGTAAGAAAACTTAGACTAGAAGGCAAAAATCCTATCGGCATAGCCGATTTGAAATGGATTTTTGCGCGTAACTGCGAGGGTACGGAACAGTTACGAAAAGAGTACGATCGCTGTCTGCTGTGGTCACAGCGCGCAGCGGCAGCGTGTGCATATTTTAGGCAGCGGTTTCATAAGGTATAGTAATTTCTGCTTTGCAGGGAACCTATGGAACTGAGCAAACCGTTTCACCGCAAAAAGATCGTCGTAATTTTTCTGGCGTGCATTCTGATCTTTTCAGGGCTGTCCGCCAGAGTGGTATATCTGATGGTATTTCGGGCGGCACATTATTCTGAGCTCGCGCTGGATTTGCATCAGAGAGAGCGCAAAATCAAGGCAAAGCGCGGGAGAATTTTAGACCGGAACGGGATCGTGCTGGCGGATAACCAGCCGGTCTGTACGATTTCTGTCATCCATAACCAGATTCGCGATCCCGACGCAGTGATTGCGCTTTTGTGCAGCAAGCTTGGACTGTCGGAAGAGACCGTTCGAAAAAGAGTGGAAAAGGTATCGTCCATCGAAAAAATCAAAAGCAATGTCGATCTGGAAACCGGGGAGGAAATTTACCGGACAGGGCTGGACGGCATCAAGGTGGACGAGGATTATAAACGATATTATCCGTATGAGGATCTCGCTTCCAAAGTGATCGGCTTTACCGGAGGCGATAATCAGGGAATTTTGGCATTGGAAAGCCGGTATGAGGAAGTGCTTTCCGGGCAGGAGGGCCTGATTCTGGAAATGACGGACGCACGCGGCGTCCGGCTTCTGGATGAAGGAGAGAGCCGGGTAGAGCCGGTGGATGGAAAAGATTTATACATTAGTCTGGATGCCAACATCCAGCTGTACGCACAGCAGCTGGCGGAGCAGGTCTGCCTGGAAAAAGAAGCGGAAAGCGTTTCGATTCTGGTGCTGCGTCCCGATAACGGAGAAATCCTTGCGATGGCGGATGTGCCGGAATATCAGTTGAATGACCCGTTCACACTTCCGGATGGGCAGCAAGAACAGCTCATGACCGAAAAAGAAAAGCAGGAAGCCCTGAATAAAATGTGGAGAAACGCCTGCATCAACGATACCTACGAGCCTGGCTCTGCCTTTAAGGTCATTACGGCGGCAGCCGCACTGGAAAACGGCGTTGTCCGGGAAGAGGATTCTTTTCAGTGCCCGGGCTATATTGTCGTAGAGGGCAGAAAAATCCGGTGTGCAAAGGTTCGGGGTCATGGAACTGAAAATTTCGTACAGGGGACGATGAATTCCTGCAATCCGGTGTTTGTGACGGTAGGGCTTCGGATGGGTGCAGATACGTTTTACCAAAGCATGAAGCAGTTCGGGCTGTTGAACAGAACTGGAATCGATGTGCCTGGAGAAGCCGGTACAATCATGCACGCACAGGATCAGATCGGTCCGGTGGAGCTTGCGACGATTTCGTTCGGGCAGTCCTTTCAGATCACGCCGATCCAGCTTGCAGCGACGGTCAGCTCCCTCATTAATGGCGGGACGCGGATTACACCGCATTTGGGACTGTATTGCGAAAAGACGGACGGTTCGGAGCGCATTTCGGTGCAGAAGGAAACGGAGCAAAAACGGATTCTTTCGGAAGAAACGAGCGCCCGGCTGCGCAGCATCCTGTTTCAGGTCGTGGAAAACGGCGGCGGAAAAAATGGAAAAGTCGAAGGCTATCAGGTGGGCGGCAAGACGGCGACCAGCGAGACACTTCCTCGCGGTACTGGTCGGTATATTTCTTCGTTTCTGGGTTTTGCACCTGCGGACGATCCGAAGGTGCTGGCATTGTGTATTATCCGAAACCCCCAAGGCGTCTATTATGGCGGACTGGTGGCGGCGCCGGTAGTGCGCGAGCTTTTTGAAAATATTCTTCCCTATCTGGATGAAATAGGGTATTATGAGAAGAATGAAACAATAAACCGCAATTAATTGCAGGGAAACATAGAACGAAAGTGCTGTCTATGGCAGCGAAAGGAGAGAATCAACATGGATTTACTGGGAAAAAAGGTACTGGTAGCCGGATGCGGAAAGAGCGGACTCGGAGCCGCCGGACTCTTGCAGAAAGCGGGAGCCGTTCCCGTTCTGTTTGATGAAAATGAAAAGCTGGATGGGAAGGCGCTCTGCGCGCGGGAAGATTATCCAAAAGACACTGCGCTGGTACTGGGAAGCCTTCCGAAGGAGTTGCTTTCCGAGCTTTCGCTGGCGGTTTTAAGCCCCGGTATTTCCATTGAAGAAGCGTTTGTTTCTACACTGGAAGAGGCGGATATTCCGGTATGGGGCGAAATTGAGCTCGCCTGGAACTATGAAAAGGGAAAGGTGCTCGCAATTACAGGCACGAACGGAAAGACCACGACGACAACGCTGGTGGGCGAGATCTTGAAGCGTTATCAGGACAATACGTTTGTTGTCGGCAATATCGGAACCCCCTATACGCAGGAGGTTTTAAAAACAGATAAGGACAGCGTGACGGTAGCGGAGATCAGCAGCTTCCAGCTGGAAACTGCAGTGCATTTCCATCCGACTGTCAGCGCGATTTTAAATATCACGCCGGATCATTTGAACCGTCATCATACGATGGAGAACTATGCGGCGGTCAAGGAATCCATCACGAAGAACCAGACAAAGGACGATTTCTGTGTGCTCAATCACGAGGACAGCTGGTTAAAGGCGTTTGCACCGAAGTGCCCGGCCCAGGTCATCTGGTTTTCTTCCAAAGAAAAGCTGGAGAGAGGCTATTATCTGGTCGGCAGCAAAATCTGCAGAAATCTCGGAAATGGGGAAGAAGTCCTGATGGATGTTGACAAGATGCAGCTGATCGGCGTACATAATTTTGAAAACGTGATGGCAGCAATTGCAATTGCAGCAGCATACGGCGTGCCGATGGAAACAATTCTGGATACCGTAAAACATTTTCAGGCAGTAGAACACAGAATCGAATATGTAGCGACCAAAAACGGCGTCGTTTACTATAACGATTCCAAGGGAACCAATCCCGATGCGGCGATTCAGGCGATCCGCGCAATGAAGTGGCCCACCGTGCTGATCGGCGGCGGCTATGACAAGCAGAACACCTACGACGAGTGGATTGAAGCGTTTGACGGCAAGGTGAAGCTGCTTGTGCTGATCGGTCAGACGCGGGAAAAGATCGCGGAGTGCGCAAAAAAGCACGGAATGGAAAATATCGTTTTGGCGGACAGCTTTGAAGAAGCGATGGATACCTGTGTAAAGGCAGCGTGTCCGGGCGATGCGGTGCTGTTGTCCCCCGCATGCGCGAGCTGGGGAATGTTCCCGAATTATGAAGTGCGCGGTAAAATGTTCAAGGAATATGTAAACAGCCTGAAGGGGTGAGCAAGTGGCAGGACGGAGAAAATCTCAGAAAACAGAATACTATTTTGATTACAGTCTTCTGTTCATCATCCTGTTTCTGACAGGCTTCGGACTGGTTATGATTTATTCCGCCAGCGCTTACGATGCGACGACGCAGAATCTGAACGAGGACTATTATCTGATGCATCAGGCGTTTGCGGCGGCGGTGGGGCTGGTGGGGATGTTTTTCGTCTCCCACATCCCATATCATTTTTGGGAACGGTTTGCGGTAATCGGCTATGTGATTTCCCTGATTTTGATTGTACTCGTGCTGTCGCCGCTGGGTGTCGATGTCAACGGTGCAAGAAGGTGGTTGAATCTCGGTATGTCGATTCAGCCTGCGGAGATCGCAAAGCTGGCGATGATTCTGTTTCTGGCGACGTTTATCTGCAAGATGGGAAGAAACATTCGGACGTCGAGAGGCTTTTTGACGGTTATTGGAGTTTCCCTGCCGCACGTTTTTTGTATCTGGCAAATCACCAACAACCTGAGCTCTGCGATTATCGTGCTGGGAATTGCGGTCCTGATGCTGTTTGTGGCGAGTCCGCAATACAAACCATTTTTCATCATAGGAGGAATTGGAGCACTCGCAGTTATAGGCGTAATTTTCGGTGTCAAGCAGCTGCAGAGCATCGAAGGGCTGGATTTCCGTTTCGCCCGTATCATGGCGTGGCTCGATCCGGAAGCCTATGCGTCCGGCAAGGGCTTTCAGACGCTGCAGGCACTTTATGCGATCGGCTCCGGCGGTATTTTTGGAAAGGGGCTCGGGCAGAGTATCCAGAAACTGGGCTTTTTGCCGGAGCAGCAGAATGATATGATCTTTTCGATCATTTGTGAGGAGCTGGGGCTGTTCGGCGGCATCGCTGTGATCCTGATTTTTTTGCTGTTGATCTGGCGTCTGATGATTATTGCGAACAACGCGTCGGATCTGTTCGGTGCGCTGTTAGTTGTCGGCGTGCTGGGGCATATCGCGATTCAGGTCATTTTAAATGTTGCGGTCGTAACGAACTCAATGCCGAACACCGGCGTGTCCCTGCCGTTTATCAGCTACGGCGGCTCATCGATCCTGTTTTTGCTGATCGAGATGGGGCTCGTCATGAGCGTTGCCCGCGGCATCAAGGTCCGGGATGTGTAATGGGGTATGCGCGTATCGCTCGTTCATCGGGAGTAAAGAAGACGAGCGTTTTGGCCGGGCACGGGTGGCAGCAGTGCAGCTGCATTTGTCACGCATGCGGCATCTTTGCCATAGTATAGGGTAAGGGCAGCGCGGACGGTGGTTTTGTGGATTCAATCTGGATCAGAGGCAAAAGACCTCTTTACGGGGAAATGACAGTGCAGGGGTCGAAAAACGCCGTGCTGCCGATTCTGGCGTCGACCATTCTGATCGCCGGAAAGACGACACTGCGAAACTGCCCGGATATTTCGGATGTGGACTGCATGTGCCGCATTTTGCAGAAAATCGGCGCAACAGTGACAAAAAAAGGTCACGAGATCTGCGTGGACGCTTCCGGTGCGCTGCAAAGCAGGCTTCCGGCAGAGGAAGTGGTTCGGATGCGTTCCTCCATCGTGCTGACGGGCGCGCTTTTGGGGCGGCTTGGGCAGGCGTCCTTCTGCGATCCGGGCGGCTGTGTCATCGGCGACCGCCCGATCGATTTGCATCTGAAAGCCTTTGCGCGCTTTGGTTGTCAGATAAGACGGGAGGATGACAATTTTTTGACGGTATTTGCAAAGCGACTGAACGGCGTACAGATCCCTTTTCCGTTTTCGAGCGTCGGTGCGACGCAGAATGCGATTTTATGCGCGGTCTGTGCAAAGGGAGAAACAGTGCTGACAGGTTGTGCAAAGGAACCGGAGGTCGTTTCGCTATGCCGCTTTTTAAACGGTGCAGGGGCAAAGATCGAAGGAGCCGGAAGCAAAACGATTCGAATTGAGGGCGTAAAAAAGCTTTGCAGCACAGAATTTTCCATCGATGCGGACCGGATCGTGGCAGGAACCTGTCTGATCGGTGTACTCGCGGCAGGCGGGGAAGCGTTTTTGCGGCAGGCGCCGATCGGGCAGCTTACAGCGGTGATCGCAGTTGCCCAAAAAATGGGCGCACAGATTGTCCCGGATTCAGAAGGACTGTTGGTAAAACGTGCAGGCAGGCTGGTTTCCCCGCTTTTGCTGGAAACGGACGTATATCCGGGCTATCTGACCGACCTGCAGTCCCCGATGCTGACGGCACTGTGCTGTGCAGAAGGAAACTGTATGGTGTCGGAGCGCGTTTTTAATGGAAGGTTTGGTGTGCATGAGCAGTTAAACCGTATGGGTGCTGCGATCGTCGCCGGACAAACAAGCGCGGAGGTCACCGGAGGCAGAAAACTGCACGGAGAGCGGGTTTTTGCAAAAGAACTGCGGGGCGGGGCGGCACTCGTGCTGGCGGGGCTGTGTGCAGAGCATAAGACGGTCGTGGAAAACTGTCATTTTATCCGGAGAGGATATGAAGATATCGTAAGGGATTTCAGAGAGTTGGGAGCAGACATTGGCACAGAAACAGAAAT
>ENA-OPCA01001728-OPCA01001728.1-human-gut-metagenome-genome-assembly--contig:-NODE-1728-length-15848-cov-2.956880_pt1 | contig 15848 bp, 15 predicted proteins | sample MGYA00241076_ERZ501468 | MGnify/ENA primary metagenome ERZ501468 (study PRJEB25962, sample SAMEA2042633) | human gut metagenome | biome: human gut; feature: human-associated habitat; material: faeces... | reverse complement strand
AAAAGCCGTAATCGTCGTTTTTCATATGCCATGCCTCCCTTTCATGCTTTGAGTATCGCATATCGGGTGTCCGATAAAACGGACTCAGAAGCGGTTGAACACAAATTTTCCAAATTACTGCTTTTACCATAGCATAACCGGGCGCAAAACACAAGCGGTGATAATATGTACAAATGCTGGCAGTTCCAATTGTGCAAAAGCAATGAAAAAGTTATAAATACACAAAACCGACACAAAATCGACACAAAATTTTGTGATAAATATCATTGCAAAAAATGTAAAACAGTGATATGATGTAGGCAAATAAAGTGGCACAAGGGTACCCTTGTGTCTGAGGTACTCGCCCTCAGACACAAAACCTTCCTAAGTACAAATTTTGCGAAGGAAAGGCGAAACGGCACCGCTTTTGCCGGAAAAAATAATTTTGAGGAGGATAAACATGAAAAGAAGATTGTTATCGGCTTTTCTCGCTGTGATGATGGTGCTGACCATGGCGCCGGTGGCATTTGCGGCGGATGGTAATGCAACGCTGCAGTCGAAGATTGATGAAGCAGCCAATGGTAGCACAGTCACTCTTGATAAAGACTATACCGAGAATATTATCATTAAATCTGGTAAAAATATTACACTGGATTTGGGAAGCAATAAGCTGACGAATAATGGTGGCGATACCATTACTGTTGAGTTGGGTGCAACTTTGACTGTTACTGGTAATGGTGAATCTGCGGACAAGGACGGTTCTGCGGGTACTGTTGATAATGTTACCAATGGTAAGGCTGATATTGTTAACAACGGTACTGTTATTCTGAATGGCGGTTGGTATCTCCGCAGTGAAGAAACTGGCGTGGACGCTAACACTTCTGGCGGTAATAGCTATTACAACATTCTGAACCATGGTGAAATGACCATCAATAATAAAACTGCGGTTATGCAGGCAGGTAAGTATTCGAGCCTGATTGTAAATGGTTATTATGACTATGCGGGAGGCTCTGATTCGCGTCAAAACTATGTAGTTGACATCAATCAGGCTGCTCCGAAACTAACTATTAACGATGGTGTGTTTTTTGGTGGTGTGAATACCATTAAAAATGATGATGGCGGTGAGTTGGTTATCAACAGCGGTCGCTTCGGTAATGAAGAAGGCTGCGCGGTGATGAACAACAACACAGCTACTATTAATGGTGGTCGTTTTATAGCTGAGGGTAATTATGTATTGTATAGCAGATACATCAATGATACTGTTAATACTGGCAAGCTGACGGTTACTAACGGTGAGTTCGAGGGTAAACTTGCGCAGATTAACAATGCGCCGATTGCAATTTCTGGCGGTACATTCACAACTGACCCGACTGCATATTTGGCAGAGGGTTACATGTCTCCGAAGGTTGGCGATTCCTACAAGGTAGGATTGGAAAAGGATGCAGTTGCTCAGATTGGTAATAATAAATATACAACACTGCAGGATGCTTTTCAGGCGGCAACAAAGGGAGATACAGTTAAGCTATTGACCGATGTTCACACTAATGGTACTGATTCGTATGATGCACGTCTGATGATTAGAGTGCCCATCACTTTGGATTTTAATGAGCATACCATTTACAGTCCGGACAACATGGGCAATAACAACACAAACTTTGTTGCACTGAATGTTGCTGCAGATACCACACTTAAAGCAACAACCGGTGGTATTGATACAGGTAAGAATGGTGGCTATGCAATCAATGTATACAAAGGCGCAAAGCTGACCATTGATGGCGGTAAATACTACGGTGGTGGCACTGCGGTACAGGTACAAACAGGCGAACTGACCATCAATGATGGCTATTTTGATGCAGAAGCAGCTACAGACCCTTATGGTTATGACTTCGTTATTAACTGCATAGATTCTGCTTATAAAGATGGCACTGCTAAGGTTGCTATTAAGGGTGGCTATTTTGCACACTTTAACCCTGCCAACAACAAGGCTGAGGGTGCAGGCACAAACTTTGTTGCAGACGGCTATGTTGCAGCAACCAGTGACAAATCCGGTTATGACTACAAGGTAGTTGCAAAGACCATCACCGGTTCTGTTGAGGTCAAGCCTGATGTTGCCGAGCCGGAAGTCAATGTAAGCGATAAAATTTCCGAAAGCGACAAGGCGAAAGTTGAAGATGCTGCTGAGTCTGTTGCAGTACCGACCCTCGGCGCGGCTACTGTTGATGAAGCACAGAAAATTAACGAAGATAAGGCTAAAGAACTGCTCAAAGACGTTAATGTGGGAGACGGCGACAAGAAGCTGTACGTTCAGTCCTCTTTGAAGGTTGAGCCGACCGCGTATGATGCGGCAAACAAAACGCTGGCGCTGAAGATCACTCCGCAGTACCGTATTGTAGCTTCTACTGCTGCTACGGCTGATGACATTCAACTGGGCGACAATGGTAATGCACAGGTCGTTCAGGACTATACGCCGATGAACATCACCAAGGCAACTGTGGTAACTATGGAGTTGCCGGATGGCTTTGCAAGTGGTGTGGACAAGCTGAGCATTCAGCACACCAAGTCCAACGGTACGGTTGAGTATTACACCGGCACTGTGACTGAGCAGAGCGGCAAGCATTTGCTGACTTTCACCACTAACGGCTTCAGCCCGTTCGTTATTTCCGTTCCGGCGGCGTCTATCGGTGAAAATGTATACCCGACTCTGCAGGCGGCTGTTGACAGCGTAAAGTCCGGCAAGACGATCAAGTTGGAGCAGGCTGTTGCAGCGGACACCAAGGTAACGGTTGCAAAGTCTATCAACTTTAAGGTTGATACCAATGGCAAGACGTTTAACGCAGCTAAGAATATCGTTGCAGGCAGCAATACCACGGTTAAGGTAACTGGTGAATCCAGTCCGTACACCTACGAGTTCACCTACACCAAGCCGTCCTCCGGCGGTTCCTCCGGCGGCAGCTCCTCCGGCAAGACGACCTACAAGGTAACCACCTCGGCGGTCAACAACGGCGGCGTAAACGCTTCTCCGTCCTCTGCAGAAAAGGGCGCGGTCATCACCATTACCCTGTCCCCGGACAAGGGCTACAAGCTGGACAAGCTGACCGTTACCGACGGCTCCGGCAAGACGGTCTCCACCGTTAAGAAGAGCGACACGGTTTACACCTTCACCATGCCTGCTTCCGCAGTGAAGGTTGGCGTAAGCTATGTTAAGGCCACCGAAACCCCGTCCGAGACCAAGTTTAACGACGTTTCCGCGAACGACTGGTTCGCTTCCGCGGTTGATTATGTAACCGGCAAGGGCATGATGAACGGCACCGCCGACAACACCTTCTCCCCGAAGGCGAACACCACCCGCGGCATGGTCGTTACCGTGCTGTACCGCCTGGAGAACCAGCCGAGCACCTCGGCGGCTTCCTTCACGGATGTGGCTTCCGGCGCGTACTACGCAAATGCGGTTGCCTGGGCGAATGCTAACGGCATCGTTTCCGGCTACGGCAGCGGCAAGTTCGGCCCGAATGACAAGGTTACCCGCGAGCAGCTTGCGGCTATCCTGTACCGCTACGCGCAGTACAAGAAGTACGACGTTTCTGTGGGTGAGGACACCAACATTCTCTCCTACAACGATGCACAGAGCATAAGCTCCTACGCGATTCCTGCAATCCAGTGGGCGTGCGGCGCAGGCGTTGTTACCGGCAAGTCCGGCAGCAAGCTGGACCCGAAGGGCAATGCTACCCGCGCTGAGGTAGCGGCAATGCTCATGCGCTTCTGCGAGAACGTAAAGTAAGCAAAACCTTCCTAAACCGCACAGCTTCGGCTGTGCGGTTTTCTTTTGCTTGACAAAGACGCTTTTCTACGGTAAAATGGAAAACAGAGGAGAAGGGGAAAGAGAAAGAAGGAAATCCTATGCCAATCGGAGTAATTGTCAACTGTATCTCGGTGCTGGCCGGCGGCGTGATCGGTTCCGCACTGGGGCACGTCCTGCCGAACAGCCTGAAAGAGCATCTGCCGACGCTGTTCGGCATGTGTTCGATCGCTATCGGCATCAATTCCATTATCAAGGCGGTCAGCATGACAGCGGTCGTGCTGGCGATTCTGGTGGGGTTTACCATCGGGCACCTGCTGCACCTTGAGGATTGGGCAAGCCGGTTTTTTCATCGGCTGGTCAAAACCATGCACCTCGGCGGGGATAATATTGATATGGAGTTTTACATCACGGCGGTTGCGCTGTTCTGCTGCTCTGGCTTTGGCTGGTACAGCACGCTGACCGAGGGCATCGCGGGCGATCCAAATCTGCTGTTTGCAAAGTCCGTGCTGGACTTCTTCACTGCGATGATCTTCGCGTCCACGCTCGGCAAGGCCATCTGCGCCATCCCGCTGCCGCAGTGCGTGATTCTCCTGTGCGTGTTTACCGCAGGACGGCTGCTGTCCGGTGCGCTCACACCGGAAATGTTCGCGGATTTGTCCGCGTGCGGCGGCGTGCTGACTATGTCGGCCGGTTTTCGTGTCTCCAAGATCAAATCCGTGCCGCTGGTCGATCTCATGCCCGTGCTGATACTCGTTATGCCGTTCAGCGCACTCTGGACTATGTTTATGGGGTAAATTTGAAGCAGACTCTTTTACGGGTCTGCTTTTCTTTTACTTGACAATAGTCCTAAATCATACTATAATAGCGTGGTACGATTTGGGACTATTGAGGTGCATTATGGATTTTCGCAGACAAATGAACGACTTTTTTGCGCAGATCTACCGGCAGAATGAGCTGTATGACATCTGGGCAAAACAGAATAGGATGAAACCGAGCACGGTAGCCGTGCTGTATCTGCTCGACCAGTTTGAAACCTGCACACAGGGTTGGATATCGAAAATATATCTGCTGCCCAAGCAGACAATTCACACGGTGGTGCAGGAGCTGGAGCAGGCCGGTTATCTGGAAAAGGTGAGCGTCTCCGGCCGCAAGGAAAAGCCGCTGCGCCTGACCGAATCCGGCAAGCGTTACACAGCGGATAAGCTGGGCGGTCTGTACCGCGCAGAGGAACGCGCCGCCGCTGCCATGGGTGCGGAGCAGTTCGCCGCTATGGTGGAAATGACCCGAAAATTTACCGATTCTTTTGAAAAGGAGATTCGCAATGGAGCAGAATAACGTACTTGCGCGCAAATTCAACGCCGCATCGCTGCTCCGATTCGCACTGCCGAACATTGCAATGATGATGCTGCTCTCGATGTACACCATCGTGGACGGTATGTTTATTTCGCGGTTTGCCGGCACAACCGCGCTTTCCGCAATCAATATGTCGTATCCGCTCAACTGCCTGCAGATGGCTACCGGCATTATGCTCGGCACGGGCGGCAGCGCTATTATCGCCCGCCGGCAGGGAGAGGGACGCACAGACGAGGCGCGCCGCAACTTCACCATGCTGATTGCGGTTGCGTTGGGCATCGGCTTGATTTTCGCCGTGTTTGGCAATCTGTTTCTGAACCCTATCCTGCGTCTGCTTGGCACGAGTGAGCTGCAGTGGGCAGACTGCCGTATTTACACACGCATTCAGCTGGTGTTTGCACCTATGCTGTTTCTGCAGACTGCCTTCCAGACATTGTTCGTCACCGCAGGCAAGCCGGGCTTGGGTCTGCTGACCTCGGTGGGCGGCGGCATTACAAACGTGGTGCTTGACTGGCTGTTCATGGGCCCGATGAACATGGGCGTTGCCGGTGCGGCGATTGCCACCTGCCTCGGCTACTGCGTGCCGTCCATCGTTGGTCTGGTGTATTTCACCAAAAACCGCACCGGAAGTTTGTACTTTGTGCCCTTCAAATTTGACGGCGCAACACTGGCCGCTGCGTGCGGCAACGGCTCATCTGAGATGGTCAGCAACATTGCGAACGCCATCACCACGTTCGTGTTCAATACGCTGTTCATGCGCTATCGCGGCGAGGACGGTGTAGCCGCCATCACGATTGCAATGTACTTCCAGTTCGTGTTTACGGCGGTGTATTTCGGCTTCTCGATGGGCGTTGCACCGGTTATCAGCTACAAATTCGGCGAGAAAAATATCCCGCAGCTGAGGCATATCTTCCGCATCTGCATGACGTTCGTGCTGGCGTGCTCGCTCGGCACATATGTGCTCTCGTGGCTGACGCTCGAGCCGGCGCTGACCCTGTTTACGCCGCGCGGCAGCAGTGTGTACGAGATTGCCATGCACGGCTTTCCGATTTATGCGGTCAGCTTCCTGCTCATGGGCACGAGTATTTTCGCGTCCTCGCTGTTTACCGCGCTCTCGGATGGTCTCGTGTCTGCAATCATCTCGTTTTCGCGCACGCTTGTGTTTCTCGTGGCGATGCTGCTGCTCCTGCCGCTGATTTTGCAGGAGACTGGCATCTGGCTGGCTGTTCCGGTAGCAGAGGCGCTCGGCGTGATGGTTTCGGTGTTTTTTCTCGTCAAGGGACGGAAAAAGTATCAGTATTAAGAGAAAGAGTGCTGTTGAGGGAACAGCACTCTTTTGTTATATATAGATGAAATATAACGAATTGTATATAGGATGAAGGTGTAGAGTAAAGGAAAAGCGAAAGGGCCTGCAGCCTGTAATTCACAGGCAGCAAGCCCTTTCGGTCGCTTGAACAATTTTTGTCTGACTTTTAGAGGTCACTTAAAAAACTGTCTTGCTGTTGTATTTGAGGGAATGAAAAGCATTTGGAGCTGCTTTTCTAATTTGAAATGTGGAAGCGGAGGCCGCGCAGCTGCCGCGCTGCTCGGCATGGTCATGCAGGGGCACGGCAGCGTTTTACTGGCTTCAGCACCGAAATGGCGGAGAGTTTTCCGGATATCCGGGTTCTGCACCCGGAATGCTCGTTCCTCGATGAAAGCCTTTCCGAGCGCATCGCTATGCGCGCCATTCAGTCGGACAGCGAGCTGCGCGGCATCTATCTGACCTCTGCGGGACGGGAGGGCGTTTACCGCGCCGTGCACGCTGTACACCGCAGCGAAAAGCTGCACATCGCCGTTCACGACATCACCGAGGGCAACATCAAAATGGTCAAAAACGGTACGGTCGATTTCATCATCGGGCAGGACGTCAAAACACAGGGCACGCTCCCGATCCGCCTGCTCTACGACTACCTCGAGCGCCACCAGTTCCCCAGAGAGCGCATGAATATGACGGATATTACGATTAAATTCCGCGGAAATGTGTAAAAATTCATGCTTTTTTCAAATAGATTGCAAGACCATAAAAAGAGCGTATAGCAATTTCAAGCTATACGCTCCTGTTTTATTTTATCAATAATAAACGAACATTTTTAGTATACACTTATTTCGGGAAAACTACGGTATTTTGCAGAATCTGCGGAATTTCTGAAACCGAAAATGCTTCAAAATTCGGAGTAAGAAACCTTGGCGGCTACCCTCTTGTACGCCTGCGCCGCGCAGGCGCAGAATCGTTAAAGAGATAGCGTAAAATTATAACTAATAATAATATAACAATAAGTAATCTATAATATAGAAAGAAAATATAACAGAGAGTATAAAAATACAATTTGACAATCCAAACTCATAGGTATATACTTAGAAAGCTAACTGTTTGGATTAGAACAAAGGAGAACGCAATGGAATTTTCCACCCATTACCTGCTCATGGCTGACCATTCCATGCTGCAGAAACTTGTCATGTCGCGCATCAAACCGCTCGGTCTGACCACTGGACAGCCAAAAGTGCTGGACTTCCTGCAGGATCACGACGGCGCCATGCAAAAGGATATCGCCAAGGGCTGCCATATCGAGCCGTCCTCGCTTTCTACTATCCTCGGGGATGGAACGCGCCGGACTGCTCGAACGCAGCACACGCGATGAAAACCGCCGTACGGTGTATGTCCGTCTGACCGATCTCGGCCGGGAGCAGTGCCGCCGCTTGAATGCTATCTTTGCAGCCGCAGAAGAGGAGGCGCTGCGCGGCTTCTCACCGCAGGAGATGCAGCAGGTACAGACCCTGCTCGAGCGTATTTATCGCAATCTAAACGACTAAAAGGGGATAAAATAGGCATGAAAGGCTCTAAACTCGGTATTCGGCTGCTGTATTACTTCGGCGGCTTCTTCGTCATGACTATCGGCATTGCACTGTCGGTCAAGTCCAATCTCGGCGTGTCGCCGGTCAGCTCCATTCCATACACCATGACCTGTGTCTGGGGCATTGAGATGGGCGTTGCGACCGTCATTTTCCACGTTATTCTGGTCATCCTGCAAATGCTGCTGATGCGCCGACGCTTTGAATGCAAAAATCTGCTGCAGATTCCGGTCGGCATGGTGTTCGGCGCATTCACGACCACCTGCAACACGCTCGCGGCGATGCTTCCATCGACGGACAACCTGATTATCCGTTTGCTGATGTGCTGGATTGCCACTGTTTTCGTTGCAATCGGCATCTTTTTCTACGTTCCGGCGGACATTATGCCGCTGGCCGGTGAAGGCGCTATGCTGGCCATCTCCACGCTGACCGGCAAGCCGTTCCCGACCGTCAAAATCGCGTTTGACGTGTCCATGGTCATCATTTCGCTCATCACCTGCCTGATTTTCCTGCACGGACTGGGCAGCGTTGGTATTGGTACGGTTATCGCGGCGCTGCTTGTCGGTATCGAGCTGCGCATGATTACGCATCGGTTCGGTCGCTGGCGCGATAAGCTGCTCGGCAAACAATCCGAAATCTGAGGCAACACCGCACAATTAAACTGCGGCTCCTTGCGCAGGCTCCGGTCGCGCTGCCGCATCTTTTTGCAATACACAAAGTATTGCTGCAAAGCCGCGCCTAATCAGCACGCAAAATTCCTCGCAAATCGCTCTTGTTCAATTATGCGGTGTTACCTAAAAATCCCTCTCTTTTTTGCAAAAGAGAGGGATTTGTTTATGTTCTGCGCATTTTCAGCAACCGGATATCATCGCCGAAGAACCGTAGTGGCAGGAACTCGCCGAGCAGGCGGGAGGCCACGGCAGGCGAGTATTTCTCGCTGAGCGTTTCCGGCAGCAAGTTGGTGTTGATGATCATGGGGCGCTTAGCCATCAGGCGGTTGTTGATCAGGTTGTACAGCGCGGAAACCGTAAAGGCAGTACCCATTTCGGTGCCCATATCGTCGATAATGAGCAGGTCGGCGCGCTCGTAGCGTGCAGCGCGTTCTGCGGCGGCTTCGCCGTCGCCGGAGCCGAATTTGATGGTCTCATACGCGGCCACAATGTTGATGGCGGTGTCGTAGGCCACGGAAAATCCGCGTGCAGAGACCGCCTCGGCAATGCAGGTAGAGAGAAAGGTCTTACCCAGACCGGTCGAGCCGAACAGCAGCAGATTGGGGGAATCCTTGCCGAATTTTGCGGCATAAGCCTTGCATTCGCCCAGATTATATTCCATATTTTCGCGCGGCGAAATACCGCTGCGGCCATCCGGGCGGGTGGAGTAAAAGCTCATGTCGAATTTGGCAAAGTTCTGGTCGGCAATCGGCAGCACCGAGGAAAGCTGCTCCTTGAGCAGCTTGGCGTAGCGCGCCTTGACGCACTCGCAGGTCGCACTGCCGGCATAGCCGGTGTCGCCGCATTTTGGGCACAGCGGCTTGTCTGTCAGATAATCGGCGGGAAGTCCCAGCTGCCGGAGCAGGCCGCCGCGTTCCTCCTGCAGACCGAGATTGCGGTCGCGCAGCTTTTCGATTGCAGCAGTCGGGTCTCCGCCGGACTCCATTGCGGCCCGCAGAACGGACGCTGCTGTGGTGCTCAGCTCGCGGTCGATTGCGCGGATACGCGGCTCGCGTGTGTAAATATCACGCCGGCGCGCTTCCAGCTCTTCGGTGTGAGCCGTGCGCTCGCGTTCCAGCTCGCGCCGTGCGGCGGCGAGCAGTTTTTTATCGTATGCCATAGGTTATTCCTCCGTGTTGCGGCGATGACTGCGCACGCGTGCAGCCCAGTCCTGCTCCCAAGCGGCGAGCGTGGCGCTGTCGGTCGGCTGTGCGGGTGTCTGACCGACGGCGGCAGGCACGGCAGACACGGCAGACGTGCGGGTTTCCGGTTCGAGAGCGGTGATTTCGCTGACCGTATGTACGCCCGCATTGTCCCATCGGCGCAGAATGCCGAGCGTGTAATCCAGACTTTTGTGTCCCTGCTTTTGACCGGTGCGGTGCACCGCCAGCTCCACCGCGTCGGCAGGGAAGCCATGCGCCAGTGCAAAGCGGCAGACGCGCTGCTCCTTGGGCGCGGGCTGCTCGGTATCTGCACCGAGTGCGCGGTAGATCGCCTCGCTGAGCGGTTTTTCATCCGCGCGGCGTGTCAGGTACTGCTGGGCCGCCTGCGCGGTGACAATACCCATATCGGCCCACTGATTGGCTTCGCGGCGCAGATCGGTCGTGCGGACCGTGCCCTTTTCGCTTTTCAGATAGCTGAGCAGCTCAATCGTTGCGCCTGCGTCCAGACCGAGATAGTCGTAAATGGTCAGCAGACAGCGCAGCTGACCTTCGGTCAGCGCACGGCCTGTAATGCCCTCTGCTGCGTCACAAAGGCCGGAGAAGGTCTGGTCGTCCAGACGGGCACGGCGCAGCTCATCGCCGGTGTAGCGCGGCGCTTCGGCGGATTTGTCGGTTGCTGCTTTGGTTTTTTCCGTCGGCGCGATCAGGTTGTTGAGCGTGAATGCCGCACGTTCGTAGCGGTCGGCGCTCAGACGCAGGGCGCGCGCTGCAGCGGAGCCGTCCGTGCCGCCGTGCCGCAGGATATAAAGATACAGCAGCGCCGCATCGCCGTCGCCGACCGCGATCAGCTTGTCGAGCATGTCGCAGCGTGCTACGCGCAGTTCGCCCTCGGGCAGCAGCACAGAGGTCATGGGCTTGTCCTTCTTTCCGGTGGATTTTGGTGTATCCCTCATTATAGCATAAATCCCTCTTCATTTGAAGAGGGAAGAATTGTACGGCTATAGGTAAAATCGAGGGAAACATCAGTTTTCGGCGCAGCCAGTACAACGGCCCGCGGTCACTCTCTCACCATATCTTAGCAGAGTATCTGTGACGGAGGTGAGTGCGATGGTTGTAACGTATGGAGAATTGTTCCGGTTACTTACCTTTCTTGTCGCTTTTGCGTCCTTGTTGATTCAAGTAAGCAAAAAGAAATGACCGCCCTACCTCACAAGTATGCGGTCAATTTCTTTTGACTAAAACGTGAGAGAGTAACCGTCAACCGGCTGCGCTCTTTTTCTATCTTCATTATAGCGGTTTTAAGGGGAAAGTCAATGCCTTATGAATCAGCGTTCGGCGAGTTCGTCGAGGGAAATCTGCAGGATACGAGCGATTTCGCGCATTTCAAAATCGGCGAGAAAGCGTTTTTCGAGTTCGATACGACTGATAGTGCGTTGGTCAATATCTATACCCGCAACCTGCATTCTTGCAGCCAGTTCTTCTTGCGATATTTTCTTTTTTTGACGTAATTGCTTAATTTTAGCACCGCAAATGTTGGCTCTGCCGTGATAGTCATAAATTTTCATGCTTGTAGTTTTACCTTAAAGATGAGTATTTACTTGACTATATCATTTGGTTGCGGTAAACTTACAGTAAAGCAGAGTAAGAATATTCTGCCAACTTAAATACAGGAGGGGCAAAAATGAAAAAGAAATTGCTTATGCGGCTGGCGGCAGCCGCGTTGGCGGTCGGAATGTGCCTGAGCAGTGCAGGTGCATCGTATTTTACAGATGTATCACCTAATTCATGGTATTATGGTGCTGCGATGGAGTGCGCGAGTTATGGCTTGATGAATGGCTATGATGACGGTAGTTTCCGCCCGAATGCAAATGTTACTCGTGCAGAATGTGCGCAGATTCTGTCTAATATCAATCCAGAGTGGCGTGCGGAAATTATATATTATGATGTAGATAGTAGCAAGTGGTATCGTAATGTGGTATCGCATTACGGTACATATATGGGTGGTACATATACAGATACCAAGCATACTACGCCTTTTGGCTATCGGGAATACTTTTACCCGAACAGAGCTTGTACGCGTGAGGATTTTGTATATGGTGTAGGCAATGTGATTGGAATTTCGACAGATAATAATTATAGTTATTTCGATGACTGGGCAAGCATCAATCCGAATTATGTAGATGTTATCAATGCAATGAGGATGTATGGTATTGTCAATGGTGATGGAACAGGAATGCACGGCAAATTTAATCCGAAAAAAACGATAACTCGTGCGGAAGTTGCGCAAATTCTTTGTAATTTGATAGAGGTTGCTGAAAACTAAAAAAGAACTCCCAATCATAGGATTGGGAGTTCTTTTTATCTCAAATAAAGCCTTACAGAATCTTCTCTTCCGGCTTAACGTCCTTCATGGACAGGTTTACACGGCCCTTGTCGTCGATCTCCATGACCTTAACCCAAACCATGTCGCCTTCCTTGACAGCGTCCTCAACCTTCTCGATGCGGTGGTCAGCCATCTTGGAGATGTGAACCATGCCGTCCTTGCCCGGCAGCAGGTTTACGAATGCGCCGAAGTTCATCAGGCGGACAACCTTGCCGTAGTAGATTTCGCCCGGCTCCGGCTCCTTGACGATCGCTTCGATCATCTTCTTGGCCTTGTCCGCGTCGGTTGCCTTAACAGCAGCGATGGTAACGGTGCCGTCGTCCTCGATGTCAACCTTTGCACCGGACTCAGCAACGATGTTCTGGATTACAGAACCACCCTTGCCGATAACCTCACGGATCTTGTCCGGATTGATGTGCATGGTGGTCATCTTCGGTGCCCAGTCGGAAACGTCCTCACGCGGCTGCGGGATAGCCTTGAGCATGATCTCGTCCAGAATGCCGTAGCGGGCTACGCGGCACTTCTCGAACGCCTGCTTGATGATGTTCGGGGTCAGACCGTCAACCTTGATATCGACCTGAATAGCGGTGATGCCCTTCTTGGTACCTGCTACCTTAAAGTCCATATCGCCGTAGAAGTCCTCAACGCCCTGGATATCAGTGAAGGTGGTCTCCTGACCGCCGTCGGTGATCAGACCGCAGGAAATACCGGCAACCGGTGCCTTGATCGGAACACCGGCGTCCATCAGAGCCAGCGTGGAACCGCAGACAGAGCCCTGAGAGGTGGAGCCGTTGGAGGAAATAACCTCGGAAACCAGACGCAGAGCGTACGGGAACTCGCTTACCGGCGGGATAACCGGCAGCAGAGCACGCTCAGCCAGTGCGCCGTGACCAATCTCACGACGGCCGGGACCGCGGGACGGACGGGTTTCGCCAACAGAGAAGGACGGGAAGTTGTAGTGGTGGATATAACGCTTCTCCTTCTCCTCGAAGATGGTGTCCAGCTCCTGCGCATCGCCCAGAGTACCCAGGGTGCAGAGCGTCAGCACCTGAGTCTGACCGCGGGTGAACATGCCGGAACCGTGTACGCGCGGCAGAACGTGAACCTCGGCAGCCAGCGGACGAACCTCTTCCATGCCGCGGCCGTCTACGCGCTTGCCGTTTGCCAGCCAGCGGCGAACGATCTTCTTCTGCAGCTTGTCTACGCACTCGCCAAGGTTAGCGCCGTGCTCTTCCTTGTACTCCTCGTCCAGAGTTGCTTCAAACTCGTCAACGATAGCGCGCACGCCGGCGTCACGGACGGTCTTGTCGTCGGTATCCATAGCAACCTCGAACTTGTCGTTGCAGGCTGCCTCGAGCTTGTCGAACAGGTCGTGGTCGATGTCATGATGCTCGTACTCGAACTTCGGCTTACCGATCTCGTCCTTGATGGACTGGATGAATGCGCAGACCTTCTTCAGCTCCTCATGTGCTTCCATGAGAGCATTGAACATGTCGTCCTCCGGAACTTCCTTTGCACCGGCCTCGATCATAACGATCTTGTCCTTGGTAGCGCACAGGGTAACGTCCATCTCGGAAGCAGCGCGCTGCTCGGAGGTCGGGTTGATAACGGTCTTGCCGTCAACGATGCCAACCTGGCAGCCGGCTACAACGTAGTCGAACGGAATATCAGAGATAGAAACCGCGATGGAAGCGCCCAGCAGAGCAACTACCTCCGGAGAGTTGTCGTAGTCGTTCTCCAGAACGGTGCAGACGATGGAAACGTCGTTGCGCAGGTCCTTCGGGAACAGCGGACGCATCGGACGGTCGATCTGACGAGAGGACAGGATCGCCTTCTCGGACGGACGGCCCTCACGGCGCATGAACGAGCCGGGAATGCGGCCTACTGCGTACATACGCTCCTCAAAGTCAACGGAAAGCGGGAAAAAGTCGATGCCGTCACGCGGCTTAGCGGATGCGGTAGCGGTAACGAGAACAGCGGTCTCGCCGTAGCGAACCAGGCAGGAGCCGTTAGCGAGCTGTGCCATCTTGCCGGTCTCGACGGTCAGCTTGCGGCCGGCGATCTCGGTCTCAAAAACACGGTAGTTTTTGAAGTCAAAGTGGTTGATGTTTGCCATTTTATTTCCTCCTTTAATCGTTTGGGGAGGGCGGCAGCAGCTTTTTTAGCACTTGAAACAAAAACCAAGCGGAATGGAAAATGGAGAATTGCTGTATCGCGCAAGGAGAGCGCTATTTTCCATTTTCAATTCCAAATCATGCTCTGCATGATTTGGTCTCTCTTTCAACTGCTAAAAAGCGATAATGCCGCCCAGCTTAAAATACAGAAACAGGGGAGCAGACTGCTCCCCTATTTTCGCATTTTCTTACTTACGGATACCCAGCTTAGCGATCAGGGCACGGTAACGGTTGATGTCCTTCTTCTGCAGGTAAGCCAGCATAGAACGGCGCTGACCAACCATCTTCAGCAGACCGCGGCGAGAGTGGTTATCCTTCTTGTGTACCTTCAGGTGCTCGGTCAGCTCCTTGATGCGGGCGGTCAGGATTGCAACCTGAACCTCCGGGGAACCGGTGTCGGTAGCGTGGGTACGGTTTGCCTCGATAACGGCAGTCTTGTCTTCCTTACGGATCATGTCGGTATTTCACCTTTCGTTAAATAGATTTTTACTCACCCACAGGCCGGGCCGCGGCTTGGTGAATGGAGGCGATAGGAACGCTCCCTTTGTCCGTCAGCTAAGCGCGGGGCGAAAGTATATATATATTACCATGAAAACGACCGTTTGTAAAGCGATTTTCGCGGATTTCAGCATAAAATCTCAAAAAACAGACGCGCGTTTGACGAAAAAACAGGCGTGTTTTTGTATAAGTTGTCAGTTTCTGCGGAATACTGCTGCGTGAATTGTCGGATTGTACAATTATGAACGAATTGTAAATGCGATTTTGGCACATTTGAATCTTGTCCGGAAAGAGGCGGAGTGCTATAATTACTACCATCATCGGTGGAGAGCTTGAGAGTTCTTCTCGCTCGCTGCCGTTTTTATTTATTGCTAAGAAACGCGACGGGGCGGTGCAGCAGCGCGGCCTGATGTCGCGTTTTTATTCGTTTTGGGGTACTTTTTCCGAACGGGAAAAACGGGGGCGCATACCTGTTTTCTGTGGGTGCTAACCCTCAGCCTGGGGCCAAAAGGATAGACACCAAGGTTTCTATCCTCTTGGGACTCCAGTTTCCTTTATTTCTTAGTCTGGCGAAAATCGGAGAGCGGCGACCGCTCCGAAAATGTGGAACGGCAGTCGGGTTACTCTTACGTTCGTTTCGTGAAATATCCGCAGTTCACAGACAACGTACTGCTACACATGTGGTTTACTCTACGCAGGTGCGGCACAAGGTGAATTGCCCGAAGGGCAAGAGAGGATCCCCTGGTGGATAGCAGTGCCGCACAAATTTTTAGCACGTTGTAACAGACGGCACCTGCGAATTTAGACATTCGGTACAATTTATCTTCGCAGGTGCTGGACGTAATATCCAGACTTACGAGTTGTGCGGCACTGTTATGCCGCACTCTGCGGAGAGTA
>ENA-OPCA01001717-OPCA01001717.1-human-gut-metagenome-genome-assembly--contig:-NODE-1717-length-15959-cov-3.536972_pt1 | contig 15959 bp, 13 predicted proteins | sample MGYA00241076_ERZ501468 | MGnify/ENA primary metagenome ERZ501468 (study PRJEB25962, sample SAMEA2042633) | human gut metagenome | biome: human gut; feature: human-associated habitat; material: faeces... | reverse complement strand
TGGCTGTTTAAAAAAAATAGTGGATGAAAAGTCGTCATTCGGAAACGGGTGGCGACTTTTTATACTACAAAAAGTGAGGGAGGCAGGTTGTGGCGGGAAAACGTCAGACGGGGTCTGACGGGGCGGTGGCAGGCGGAGGGGTAAAAGGGGAGTGAGGGGCGGTAGGGTATTGGCGGAAGTACGTCAGGCGTTGCCTGACGGGGCAGTGTAGGCAGGAAGGGGGTTGAGAGGGCTTGGGGAGCGGGGGAGTCCGCAGTGCTACAGTCCGGTAAATGCTGCGCATTCACCGGATTGGCGGCATCCGTCGGTTTCCTCCCGGTGGCACTGCTCATTGTTATGCAACAATTTGACTGTTCTTGTTAACAATTGGGGGTGGCAGGACGGAGGGGGTATGGTATGATAATTACAGGAGGGGCGAGAGCCCTGTGTTTGAGACTATTTTATGGGAGGTCAGTTTGAAGAATAAGCGTGGTCGCTTATTCTTCAAACGGCTGTTTGTGCCGCAGGCGTCACAAAGCAGCCATGATCGCAGAGCAGAACCTGATGTTCTGCTCGCGGTTCCTCCGGCGCGAAGCGCCTGCGGAATGGGAGGTTATGATGAAAGAACAGCTTTTAGCAAAATTTGGAGAACTCTTTGGGGGAACAGACGGTGCGAAGGTTTATTTTGCGCCGGGCAGAGTGAATCTGATCGGAGAACATACCGACTATAACGGCGGTCATGTTTTTCCGTGTGCGCTGACGATCGGTACTTATGGTGTGGCACGCAGGCGTGAGGATAAGAAGCTGCGGTTTTATTCGATGAATTTCGAGCAGCTGGGTGTGATCGAGTCGAGCGTTGAGGGCTTGAAGCCGGAGAAGGAAGCAGACTGGACGAATTATCCCAAGGGTGTGATGTGGGCATTTGGCGAGAAGGGGATGGAAGTGACAAACGGTATGGATTTGCTGCTGTTTGGCAATATTCCGAACGGCTCCGGGCTGTCTTCTTCCGCATCGGTCGAGGTTTTGACAGGTTATATCCTGCGCGATCAGTATGGTTTCGAGGTTTCCAATCAGGATCTGGCGCTGATCGGTCAGTTTTCCGAGAACAAATTTAACGGTGTAAACTGCGGCATTATGGATCAGTTCGCAATCGCGATGGGCAAAAAGGATCATGCGATTTTCCTGGATACTGCGACGATGGAATTTGAGTATGCGCCGATTCAGCTGGAGGGTGCGAAGCTTGTGATTTCCTGCAGCAACAAAAAGCGCGGTCTGGGCGATTCTAAATATAATGAAAGAAGAAGTGAGTGCGAAGCGGCTCTGGCAGAGCTGCAGCAGGTAATCGGCATCGAGTCGCTGGGGGATCTGTCGGAGGAGCAGTTTGAAACCTACAAGTCCGCCATCAAGGATCCCGTCAGAGTAAAGCGTGCGCGGCATGCGGTTTATGAGAATCAGCGCACGATCAAGGCAGTTGCAGCGCTGAAAGCAAACAATATCACAGAGTTTGGCAAGCTGATGAATGCGTCCCACGTTTCCCTGCGGGATGATTATGAAGTAACCGGCATTGAGCTGGATACGCTGGTAGAGGAAGCCTGGAAGGTAGACGGTGTCATCGGTTCCAGAATGACCGGTGCTGGCTTTGGCGGCTGTACGGTCAGCATCGTAAAGGATGAAGCAATCGAGGTCTTTCAGGAGCAGGTTGGAAAGGCTTATCTGGAAAAAATCGGTTACGCGGCAGATTTTTATGTGGTAGAGATCGGTGACGGTCCGGTAGTATTATAAGAAAGGCAGGCAATCAGGACAATGATTCAGGATAAAATCCGTGAACTGGTGCAGTATGGACTTTTGACAGGTCTGGTGTCTGCAGAGGATGAAATTTATACGACAAACCGGCTGTTGGAGCTGTTCCAGATAGAAGATTATCCCTATGGATTCGGGGAAAAGATAGAACAGACAGAAGAAGAGGCGGTCAAAAGGCTGCCGGATCTTCTGACGGAAATGATGGATTATGCGGTGGAAAACGGGATCCTGCAGGAGGATGGTATCGTTTATCGGGATCTGTTTGACACAAAGATCATGAGCTGTCTGGTAGGACGCCCCAGTGAGATCATCCGCCGGTTTCATGAGGAATATGAAAAGTCTCCGGAAGCAGCGACGGATTTCTTTTATAAATTCAGTCAGGACACGGACTATATTCGAAGATACCGTGTTTGCAGGGATGAAAAGTGGGTAACGCCAACGAAATACGGCGATCTGGATATTACGATCAATCTGTCCAAGCCGGAAAAAGACCCCAAAGCGATTGCGGCGGCAAGGCTGGCAAAGCAGGGCGGTTATCCGAAATGTCTGCTTTGTGTGGAAAACGAGGGTTATGCAGGTCGTATCAATCATCCGGCGCGTCAGAATCACCGGATCATTCCGTTGACGATCAACGGCAGCAGATGGGGATTTCAGTATTCTCCCTATGTGTATTATAATGAGCACTGCATCGTGTTTAACGGCCAGCACACGCCGATGAAAATCGAGCACAATACCTTTGTGAAGCTGTTTGACTTTGTAAAACAGTTTCCTCATTATATGCTCGGCTCCAATGCGGATCTGCCGATCGTCGGCGGTTCGATTTTGAGCCATGATCATTTTCAGGGCGGCAGATATGAGTTCCCGATGGCAAAAGCACCGGTCGAAAAAAGCTTTACCGTCAAAGGCTTTGAAGATGTACAGGCAGGAATTGTAAACTGGCCGATGTCCGTAATCCGAATTTCCGGTCCGGATACGGAGCGGCTGATCGCCCTGGCGGATGTGATCCTGGATGCATGGCGCAGCTACAGTGATGAAGCCTCCTTTATCTTTGCAGAGACAGAGGGGGAGAAGCACAACACGATCACGCCTATCGCTAGAAAACGTGGCGATCACTATGAGCTGGATCTGGTTCTGCGCAATAATATCACCACGAAAGAGCATCCTCTTGGTGTGTTCCATCCCCATGCAAACCTGCACCACATCAAAAAGGAAAACATCGGTTTGATTGAAGTAATGGGACTTGCAGTGCTTCCTGCCCGTCTGAAAAAAGAGATGGCAGAGCTGGAAGAAGCGATCCTTTGCGGGGTTGATCTTCGGCAAAACGAGGTGCTTGCAGCTCACGCGGACTGGGCGGAGGAATTTTTGACCAGACACAGCGAGGTAAATGCCGAAAATATCCATGAAATTGTGCAGCAGGAGATTGGACTGGTGTTCATGCAGGTTCTGGAGGACGCAGGCGTTTATAAATGCACGGAGGACGGAAGAAAAGGATTCGAACGGTTTATTGACCGCTTAAATGCATGACTTTGTGCACAAGTCTGCAAATGTGATTTATTGCTGTGCACTATATAGAAAGACCTGCAGCAGGTATAATAAACACAAGCGAAAGGAAAGGGCTGTCGTACTAACGTGCGGCAAGCCCTTTTTTCATGGGAACAGAATGCTTGCAGCGCGTGCATTTTGTTTTGGATGTTGATGCACAGCAAACGGATTTGTGGTATTATGTTTACCGAAATCAAACAGGCATTTGACGAAAGAAGGTTTTATAGATGAAGTTTTTACTGGCGGCACTGAACGCAAAATATATTCATTCCAATCCGGCGCTTTACAGTCTGCGGGCTTATGCGGAAAAATACCATCCGGAGGCAGCGGCACAGGTGGAGCTTGCCGAGTATACGATCAATCAGACGGTGGAGGAAATCCTCGCCGATCTTTATGAGAGAAAGCCGGAGGCAGTGGCTTTTTCCTGTTATATCTGGAATTGGAAAATGATGCAGGAGGTCATTTCCGAGCTGCATCAGGTGCGTCCTGAGCTGCCCATCTGGCTGGGCGGTCCGGAGGTATCCTATCATGCGGAGGAGGTTCTGGAGCAATTCCCGTTTTTGACCGGCATTATGGTCGGTGAGGGCGAGATGACGTTTTCAGAGCTTTTGACCTTTTACGAAAAAAAGAGCAGCGGACGGTATTCGGAACAGCAGCAGCTGCAGATTGTGGCATTCTGGCCGGGCGCAATCAAACAGGCCGGACTGGACAGTATTGCAGGTATTGTTTATCGAGATCCGATCACCGGGGAGCTTGTACGGACAAAGGAGCGCTCCCTGACCAATATCAGTGAGATCCCGTTTTTTTATAAGGATATGAAGGATTTTGCCAATCGGATCGTTTATTATGAATCGAGCCGCGGATGTCCGTTTCGGTGCGGTTACTGTCTGTCCTCAATCGACAAGCGGGTACGCCTGAGAGATCTGGCACTGGTGAAAGAGGAGCTGCAGTTTTTCCTTGATCAAAAGGTTCCGCAGGTGAAATTTATTGACAGAACCTTCAACTGTAATCATCAGCACGCAATAGAAATCTGGAAATATATTCAAGAGCACGATAATGGAATTACGAATTTCCATTTTGAGATCTCGGCAGATCTGCTGAACGGAGAAGAGCTGGCGCTTCGGGCAAAAATGCGCCCCGGTCTGGTTCAGCTGGAGATCGGTGTGCAGTCCACGAATCTGCAAACCCTTGAAGCGGTCAGACGGCATACAAATCTGGATAAGCTGCGGCATGCAGTGGTACGGATCCATTCCGAATATAATATTCATGTGCACCTGGATCTGATCGCAGGACTTCCTTATGAAGATATGGGAAGCTTTATCCGATCCTTTAATGATGTATACAGCATGAGACCGCAGCAGCTGCAGCTCGGGTTTCTGAAGGTATTAAAAGGCTCCTATCTGGAAGAAATGGCACAGACCTATGGGATCGTGTACCAGAACTGTCCGCCCTATGAGGTCTTGTATACAAAATGGCTGAGCTATGGGGATATCATTCGGTTAAAGCGGGTGGAGGAAATGGTGGAGCTGTATTATAACAGCAATCAGTTTACACATTTGATTCCGGTTCTGCAGAGTCGCTTTGAAAATCCCTTTGCAATGTATGACAAACTGGCTGATTTTTATCAAAAAAAAGGATACTTTGTCCATACGCCTGCCAGAGCTTACCGCTACCAGGTGCTTTTGGAGTTTGCGCAGCAGGAAGACCCGGATGGGATGGAGTTATACCGGGAGCTGGCGGTGTATGACCTGTATCTGCGGGAAAATGCGAAGAGCCGCCCGGCATTTGCATTTGACGAAAAACCGTATCATGATCAGATCGTCGAGTTTTATCAGGAAGAAGAGAAAAACCGCACATATCTGCCGGGGTATGAGGAATATCACGCAAAGCAGCTGCAGCGCATGACCCATCTGGAGGTATTTTCCTGGCCGGTACAGAAAAAGGCGTGGGAGCTGATCAGTATGTTGAAAAGAGGCGAGGTTCCGGAGACGAAAACGGCAATTTTATTCGATTATCAGAACCGGGATCGCCTGACGGACAATGCGAGAACAGCGGTGGTAGAGCTGCCGACCGCTGCGGACGCAAAACCGACAGCCGGACAGGCGACCGCCGCGGACGCAGAAGCAGTCGCCGCGATAGGAAAGGGGGCAGTTGATTGAACGCACACACGAAAGCCATTTTGGATCAGCTCGATGCCCACTATGGGAGAGAATATATCTGCTACCTCAACCATGAAAACGCCTGGCAGCTTTTGATCGCGACGATGCTGAGCGCGCAGTGCACAGATGCCAGAGTCAATATTGTCACGAAAGATCTGTTTGTGAAATATCCGTCGGTCGAAGCCTTTGCGGAGGCGGATTTAAAAGAGCTGGAACAGGATATCCGTCCGACCGGTTTTTATCATAATAAAGCGAAAAATATCATTGCCTGCTGTCAGAGGCTGATGGCACTGCATGGCGGTGAAGTCCCCTCTGGACTGGAGGAACTGACGGCGCTGCCGGGAGTCGGACGTAAGACGGCAAATGTTATCCGCGGCAATATTTTTCATGAGCCAAGCGTTGTGGTGGATACCCATGTGAAGCGGATTTCCAAAAAGCTGGGGCTGACAAAAGAGGACGACCCGGAAAAAGTGGAATATGAGCTGATGAAGGTATTGCCGAAGGATCATTGGATTTTGTACAATATTCAGATCATTACGCTGGGGCGGACCATCTGCAAGGCGCCGACGCCGAAATGTGGGGAATGTTTTCTGACGGAATGGTGTAAGGATTATCAGAGCCGTCAAAAAAAGGAGAGCAGGAAAAAGAAGTGAAAGAATATGTGAGCGTAGATGTGGAAACGACCGGGCTTGCGCCGAAGCAGGATAAAATAATAGAAATCGGGGCAGTGCGCGTCCGGGACGGACAGATTGTCGAAAGCTTTACATCCTTTGTCAATCCGGGACGCATATTGCCTGCGCATATCACAGGGCTGACCGGGATTTTACAGGAGCAGGTAGATGAGGCAGAGACGATGGAAAACGTTTTGCCTGCCTTTTTGGAGTTTGCCGGAGATCTGCCCCTTGTGGGACATCGGATTTTGTTCGATTATGGATTTTTGAAGCGCGCGGCGGTGAATATGCGGCTGGATTTTGAACGGAGCGGCGTGGATACCCTGAAGCTTTCCAGACAGTTTTTGTCAGAGCTCCCGAGCAGAAGACTATCCGCCCTGTGCGAACATTTCGAAATTCCGATTCAGGCGCATCGGGCGCTGGAGGACGCGAGGGCAACGCATATTTTATATGAAAAATTGCTGGAGCTTTATGGAACAGGCCCGGACCGGGTAAAGGCTTTTGAGCCGGTTCCGCTGATCTGCAAGGTAAAACGCGAATCGCCTGCGACGAAGGCACAGAAGGAACGTCTGACAAAGCTTCTTGCGCTGCATCAGCTGACGCCGGATTACGACGTTTCCATGCTGACGAAAAACGAGGCAAGCCGTCAGATCGACCGGATTCTTGCGGCATATGGAAGCTTGCAAAAGTGAGGGAAGTGCTTTATAATGTGTGGAAGCGCAGCCATGGAAGATGGTGCTTCAATGCTATTTGTCAGATGTTATAAGGCAGTTTGCGGATAAAGGAGCAGAGCATGAATTTCAGAAAGAAAAAGACACAGAAAATTATATCGTCGATCATCATCCTTATTCTGGTGCTGGCGATGATTGTTCCTACATTGCTGTCGTTTTTATAAGCGGCATAGAAAGGAATTTTAAAATGAATCGAATGAAAACCGTACTGATGACGGCAGCCATGCTGGTGTGCGTGTTTGCGTGCACGGCGGTGGCAGGAAAGACTGTATACGCAGCGCCGAACGATACCATCCAGACCGGGATTTCGGCAGATGGCATGGATCTTTCCGGGATGACACAGGAACAGGCGCAGGGGGCGGTTCAGAGCTATGTGAACGAACTTGGGCAGGCGCAGGTGCAGCTGCAGGCGCAGGATGGACAGAGTGTATCTATCAGCCTTTCTGAGCTGGGAATTTCCTGGAAAAACCCGGAGCTTGTTTCGGAAGCAGTGTCCCGTGGAAAAAAGGGAAATATTGTAGCGCGCTATAAGGCGGAAAAGGATCTGCAGAATAAAGGAAAGAATTACCCCGTTGTTCTGGATTTTGATAAAGAAGCGATTCGTCAGGCTGTGACGGAGCGCTGCAGTAAATTTAATGTGGAAGCGATCGATGCGCACCTGACACGGGTTGACGGATCCTTTCAGATCGAAGATGGACAGACCGGATATGTGGTAGATGAAAATGCGTCCGTAGCTGCGATCTACGATTATCTTACGGGCTCCTGGGTCAAAGGGGAAAACGGAAACGTTGCCCTCGTAATGGCAGTGGATGAGCCCAAGGGAAAAACAGAAGAGCTTGCAAAGGTAAAAGATGTGCTCGGAACATTTACGACAAGCTATTCGACCTCCGGTGCGTCCCGCAGCAAAAACGTTGCAAATGGCTGCAGACTGATCAACGGAACAACCTTGTATCCCGGCGATACGTTTTCTACCTATAATACAGTGAAGCCTTTCTCCACCGAAAACGGTTACGAGATGGCGGGTTCTTATTTGAACGGCAAGGTGGTAGACAGCATCGGCGGCGGTATCTGTCAGGTATCCACGACGCTGTACAATGCGGTTCTGCGGGCAGAGCTGGAAGTGACAGAACGTCACAATCATTCCATGATCGTAACCTATGTAGATCCGTCTGCGGATGCGGCGATCGCAGAATCCTCCGGCAAGGATTTTGTATTTGTGAATAATACGGATTATCCGATTTATATCGATGGACATACGGCAGATAAAAAGATTACATTTACGATCTATGGTGTAGAGACGAGAGCAAAAAACCGCGCCGTAGCTTATGAGAGTGAAGTGGTTGAGAAAAAGGTTCCGGAAGCGGATCAGATCATAGCGGACGCTTCCCAGCCTATCGGCGTCATCAGCGTCAGCAGCGCACATATTGGCTACAAGGCAAGACTCTGGAAGATTGTAAAGGAAAACGGTGTGGAAGTCAGCCGGGAGCAGGTCAACAGCAGCAACTACAAGATGAGCCCCAGAACGGCAACCGTCGGAATTGCTTCTCCGGATCCGAATGCGACCAGCCAGATGCAGGCGGCCATTGCGACCAGCAGCATTGATACGGTCAAAGCGACCATTTCCAATATCAAAGCGCAGCAGGCAGCAGCGGCGGCATTGACACCGGAGCAGCTGCAGGCGATCGCAGAGGCTCAGGCGCAGGCTGCACAGGCGCAGCAGGACGCAGCGGCGGGAAACTAAGCACCGGATCCTAAAGCAGAGCGGATGGCAGAGCCGGGCTGGAGGTCCGGCTCTGCAATGCTTTGATACGATGGTATTCGGAATGGAGAAAAGCTTATGAAAACAGGGAACGTAACGGGAAACGTTTATAAACGCAGCGTTCATCGAAAAATAGAAACAAACGGCATAGGGGTGAAAGGCGCAGAGTATGGGGAAGGCTGCGCCTTTCTCACGTCTGAAAATGTGGATAAAGCGCCGGAAAAAGCGAAGCAGCTGTGGATTACGGCGCAGAGTCTGTCTGTTTGGTCCGGAGCAGAGGGAGCCAAACTTTGCGTTTATGAGGCAGTAAACCGTGCAGCAGCGGCAGCAGTGGGAAAAGGAGAAGCAAAGGTGCGCATGGTGTCCATGCAGCTGATGCTTCCGGCAAACTGTCAAGAGCAGGAGCTGCAGAAGATGACTGTCGCAGCGCAGGAAGCAGCGCAGAAGCTGCAGGTTACGCTCGCGGATGTGAAAGTGCATGTGTCCGGTGCAGTCATTGCGCCTGTTGCGACAGCAGAGGCACTCGCAGAAGTGTGGACTGCGCCTGCAGGCGCTGCGCTGTCGGCGCGCGCCGGTCAGCAGATTGTAATGACGAAATGGGCGGGACTGGCAGGAACTGTCCGCCTGGAAAAAACATACCGGGAAGCCCTTTTGAAGCGCTATCCTGCGCAGCTTCTGGACGACGTAGCACAGCTGGAGCAGCACTTTTCGATTTTACCGGAGGCTGCAGTCGCCGGTAAGTCCGGCGTCGGACTTGCCTGTGCAGTATCGGAAGGCGGTGTATTCCATGCATTCTGGACACTGGCAGAGCAGGCCGGGACCGGACTGGAGGTATCTTTAAAGAAGATTCCCATCCGACAGGAAACGGTAGAAATCTGTAATGAGCTGGACGTCAATCCCTATGAGCTGTCCGGAAACGGCAGTCTGCTGTTTGTGACCGATCAGGGCGAGATGCTGGCAGAGCAGCTGCAGCAGCAGAAAATCCCGGCGGCGGTGATCGGATTTTTGTCGGCGGACAACGATCGCGTGATTGTCAACGGAGAGGAACGAAGATTTTTAGAACCGGCGAATACGGATGCGATTTATCGGATGGAGTAGTAGAACAGTTGCCGGATATCCGGCAGGAACGGAAGAAAAAAATGAGAGAAGAATTATTAAAAATTATTGAGAAAAACAGCCGGATCGATTTAAAAGAGCTGGCAGTCATCCTCGGCGTAGAGGAAATTGACGTGGTAAACGAAATGGCAGCGATGGAAGCAGAGGGCATTATCTGCGGCTATCATACACTGATTGATTGGGAAAAAACAAGCATCGAAAAGGTTTCCGCGCTGATTGAGGTTCGCGTAACACCCCAGCGCGGTCAGGGCTTTGACAGCATCGCGGAGCGGATTTACAAGTATCCGGAGGTACATGCAGTGTACCTGATCTCCGGCGGTTTCGATCTGCTCGTAACACTGGAGGGCAAATCCCTGAAAGAAGTTTCCGCGTTCGTTTCGGATAAGCTTTCCACGTTGGATAGCATTTTGAGCACAGCGACCCATTTTATCCTGAAAAAATATAAGGATCACGGAACGATCCTGACCCGCAAATGCGAGGATCAGAGGGAGATGATTACGCCATGAGAAATCCCCTTTCTGATACAATCGTTACGATTAAACCGTCCGGAATCCGGAAATTTTTCGATATCGTCAGCGAAATGGAGGATGCGATTTCTCTGGGTGTCGGCGAGCCGGACTTCGATACTCCCTGGCACATCCGCGACGAGGGCATTTATTCTCTGGAAAAGGGACGTACCTTTTACACCTCCAATGCCGGCTTGAAGCAGCTGCGGGAGGAAATTGCGCATTATTTGAGACGCCGCTATCAGGTGTCCTATGATCCGCTGCATGAAATCATGATTACAGTCGGCGGCTCTGAGGCCATCGATATTGCGCTGCGTGCGATGGTAAATCCGGGAGACGAGGTGCTGATTCCACAGCCGTCCTATGTTTCCTATGAGCCGTGCGCCGTGCTTGCAGGTGCGAAGCCGGTTATCATCCCATTGAAAGCGGAAAACGAGTTCCGCCTGACGGCACAGGAGCTTCTGGATGCAATCACGGAAAAGACGAAAATTTTGATTTTACCCTATCCGAACAATCCGACCGGTGCGATCATGGAACGGGAAGATCTGGAAGCGATCGCAAAGATCGTGGAAGAAAAAGATCTGTTTGTGATATCGGATGAAATTTACAGTGAGCTGACCTATAAAGGCAATCCGGTTTCCATCACACAGATTCCGGGGATGCGGGAGCGGACGGTTCTGATCAACGGATTTTCCAAGGCATATGCAATGACCGGATGGCGTCTGGGCTATGCCTGCGGACCGGAAGTGATTTTAAAACAGATGCTCAAAATCCATCAGTTTGCGATCATGTGTGCTCCTACGACGAGCCAGTATGCGGCGGTAGAGGCGCTGAAAAACGGCGATGACGATGTAGCGGAAATGCGCGAACAGTACAATCAGCGCAGACGCTATCTGCTGCATGCCTTTGCAGAAATGGGGCTGCCCTGCTTCGAGCCTTACGGCGCGTTTTATGTGTTCCCCTGTATCAAGGAATTCGGCATGACCAGCGATGAGTTTGCGACGCGTTTTCTGCAGGAAGAAAAGGTTGCAGTCGTGCCGGGCACGGCGTTTGGGGACAGCGGCGAGGGCTACATCCGTATTTCCTACGCTTATTCCCTGGAAAATCTGAAAGTTGCGATCGGACGGCTGTCGCATTTTGTAAAAAAACTGAAAGCGGAAAAGGAATGATAAAGATATGTTGAACATCGTATTGCATCAGCCGGAAATCCCGGCGAATACGGGAAATATCGGAAGAACCTGCGTCGCGACCGGGACGGTTCTGCATCTGATTGAACCGCTGGGCTTTTCTTTGAGTGAAAAGCAGTTAAAGCGCGCAGGCATGGATTACTGGAATCTGCTGGATGTGCGCCGCTACATCAATTTTGCGGATTTTCTGGAAAAAAATCCGACGCTTGTAAGCGGCGAGCCGGATGCGCCGAAGCTCTGGATGGCGACGACGAAAGCGCATCAGGTTTACAGCGATGTAAAGATCGGACCGGACGATTATATTATGTTCGGCAAGGAGAGTGCCGGAATCCCGGAGGAAATCCTTGTGGAGTATGAAAAGAGCTGTATCCGCATTCCGATGGGACAGGATATCCGTTCCCTGAACCTGTCCAACTCCGTAGCGATCGTTTTGTATGAAGCGCTGCGCCAGAATCATTTCGCAGGGTTACAGGAAAATGGAGAACTGCACCGGCTGCACTGGAAAGCGTAAGGCATCCCGCCCTACGCTTCGTTGTCCTGCACGGGCAGGGAGAAGATAAACTCGCTCCCGACGCCCTCGGTGCTGATGACGTTGATATTTTCGTTGTGCGCCTGGATAATTTCTTTTGTAATGGAAAGTCCCAGCCCGGTTCCCTTTTTGTCTTTGCCACGGGAAAGGTCGGTCTTGTAGAAACGATCGAAGATCAGCCGCAGGCTGTCCTTCGGGATTCCGATACCGCTGTCCTTGACGGAGACAAAAACTTTTCCATGCTTTTCGTTTGTCTCGATGCGAATAGCAGAGTCAGGGTGGGAAAATTTAATCGCGTTGTCGAGCAGGTTGTATAAGACCTGCTCGATTTTGCTTTTGTCGGCGAGAACGGGCATACGGTCGCCGGTTAAAAGCAGCTCGATGCCGATATGCTTCTGCTGGCAGGTTCCTTCGAAGGAAGCGGCAGTAGAGCGAATGACCGAATTTAAATCGAAAACAGATTTTTCCAGGATCATGCCCTTCATATTCAGGTTGTTTAAGGTCAGCAGGCTGTTGGTCAGCTTTGTCAGGCGTTCCGTTTCGTTTAAGACAATGCCGAGATATTTTTCGTGGAGCTCTGGCGGGATCGTTCCATCCAGCATCGCCTCCAGATACCCTTTGATTGAAGTCAGCGGAGAGCGGAAGTCGTGAGAAACGTTGGCGATGAATTTTTTCTGGTTATCCTCGGCGCGTGCGATCTCACTTGCCATGAGAGACAGGGAGGCAGCCAGATAACCGATCTCATCCTCACTGTCTACCTGAAATTCATAATGCAGATTGCCTGCCGCGTACTGCTCGGTGGCTGCCGTGATCTTGCGCAGCGGCAGATAGACCATTTCTGTAAAGAAAATCAGAATGATCAGCGACAGCAGGAAAAAAATCACGAGCATAATATAGGAAATATTCAGCAGGCTTTCGCTGGAAGCCCGAATATTTGCCATGGGGATATGGATGACAACATAGCCCTGCACTTTAAAATTGGAAGTGATGGGCGCAAATACACTGAGCATTTCCTCCTGGAAGCAGCCGAAAAAGTCACCAACCGTATAAAAGGAACCGGCGGTGATGGTCGAGTCAAAATTTTCCACGCGAGACTCATGCTTCACATCCAGCGGTGTTTCAGTTGTCATGATAATACGTCCGGATGGATTAATGATCCAGATTTGGGAGGACAGGTAGGTGCTGAGCGCATCCAGCTGTTTTTTGACCTCCTCGAGGGAAACATTGCTGCTGTATAAGTCGGAAGCGTAGGTATTTGCGATCAGAGTAGCTTCTTTATAAAGGGAGTCCGCCTTTTCCCGTTTCAGATGCTCCAGCGTCATACTGGAAACGAACGTTGCTACGACTAAAAATCCGAAAAATCCGAAGATCAGGTAGCCGAGTACAAATTTCAGATACAGGGTTTTGCGCATGTCATCTTACCTCGAATTTGTAGCCGATTCCCCAGATCGTGGCGATTTTCCAGTTTGCATGATCCTTGATCTTTTCGCGCAGACGCTTGATGTGTACGTCTACCGTGCGGGTGTCGCCAATGTATTCATAGCCCCAGATCTGATCCAGAAGCTGTTCTCTGGAAAAAACGTGGTTGGGCGAAGCTGCCAGAAAATAGAGAAGCTCCAGCTCCTTTGGCGGCATATCGACATTTTTTCCCATATACATAACGGAATAATTGGTTTTATTGATTGTCAGATCGGGATATTCGACACATTCCACAGCAGGCTTTGCCGGAACAGCAGCAGCTGGCTTGTAGCGGCGCAGCACCGCTTTGACTCTAGCGACAAGCTCCTTGGAGTCGAAGGGCTTTTCCATGTAATCATCCGCACCAAGCCGCAACAAATCAATCTTGTTCTGTGTTGTTTCCTTTGCTGAAATTACTATGACAGGAACCGTTGAGAATTTACGAATATCCGCAAGTATAGTATCACCACTCCGATAAGGCAGCATTATATCAAGCAGAATAAGATCAATCTGATGTTCTTGTATGCAGTCTAACACATGAAGCCCATCATACTGACAAAGCACCTCATATCCATTTCCCTGTAAAAAATCAGCCAGCAATTTGCTGATCTCTAAATCATCCTCAACAATCAAAATTTTCATGTTGTTCTATGTTCACCTGCCTTATGTCAGCATTGTACTACACTTTTTATCTCTAATAGATTTAATTATATTTCCTTTCAGGAGAGAATACAAGGCATAAAATATGAATTATTAGATGTTAGAAGAACACATTTCTATTGCTGGGTACACTGGAAATATGAAACCAAAAGCCAGCAAAAGCCCCTCCTGTCTACGCATTTAGGGGGCAAAAAGCCCACGGAAATCACAATGTCATTAACTTTAGCAAAAAGCAGAAATCGTAAGTATTTATAAAACTATGATTCCTGCTTTTTGTTTTTTTATATGGGCATACTTATCCCCTTCTCTTTGTACTCGTATTTTCTAGATTAGTATGCTCTTTTATGAGTATTTGAATATTTCCCTGCTAACCGCCCTTTCGTTCTGGTATAATGCCGATCAGGACGAATAGGAACCAGATTCTTACTGATGTCTTCATATATTTGCTGAAATAATATATTTTTCTTTTGATTATCCGTTTCAAGAAGTATATAAATCAGATCGTTTTTTAAGATTCCAATACTAACTGTCTGATTGATCATCATTTTATGTTTTCTGTTTGTTTCCTTCTGATCCAGTTCACGCTCTGCGTCTAATATGATATCTTCGACTAAATTGCTCAGATATATGGTGCTGTATATATCTTGTAATAACAGAATAGGTTTTGTACCTGTAAAATTTTCTAACTGCAACCGATTCTTTAGTGTTTCATACGCAGTCTCTATTCCCCACCTCATATGATATAATTCTTTTATTTCTTCTGTATGAAATTCCGTTTGTGAAAGATTTGTAGCTAAAACTTCCAGATTTCCATTTTCTAATAGGATCTTTACCATACGCAATGAAATTTCACCCAGTTCTTTCATACGTTCTCCATCCGGCGTCCCCTCGTAATGTCTGATTCTTGATTTATCAAGTTTTATTTTAACCAGTTGATCATTTTCTGTTAAACTGCTTTGCTCTTTTTTGTAATCACTGCTTTTTAAACGTACGATAAACTTAAGATCCTTATCCATCATATGTATAAACGCTGGCGTAGAAGGATAGCCTCTGTCCATGATAATAATATAGGGAATGTTACCTATTGTTTCCGGTATTCGTTCCATCTGTTTTTCGGCCAGGCGCATTTCATCAAATTTCACCTTATTACAGTCACTTTCCAGTATCATACGATTCATTACATCATAAATACAGCCTAATCCTATTTGTGCTTGGGGTTTTGTGTTTTTTCGGCTTGCAGAACCATACAGTTTCAGTGTTTCAGTAGTGGTAGGAATATTAATATCTGAGCCGTCAGCAGCTAATATTAAATGATTTTTGTAAGTTGAAAAGGTGGAATCTGCATAAAAGTTACGGTTATGATATTTATACAATTCCAAAAAAGCATCTGGATTAAGTTTCATACGCTGTTTCAGATATCCTGGTTTTGAAATAGACACACCAGGATGAGCAAGTTTCATATAATTTCTCAGTTCCAATGCCAACGTCAACCCCTTTCTGTTTATCATCGTGAAAAGAAGATCCTGAAGAGGCATTTTTCGGATTCTGGTAAAATGATTTTTATTACCTAATCGGCAAAATGCCTTAAATTCATCAGAACTCATTTTTTCTATATCCATGAATGTACGTTTCTGAGAATGTTTCATGCATAATCACATCCTTTTTTTGAGCAGGTTCATGGCTTCTTTTTACAATATAAGCATATCAAAAAAAGCAGAAGATATCTAATCCATTTCGGAATAAATATCTTCTGCTTTTAAGTTAATGACATTGACGGAAATCAAGGCTTTTCGGCGGTGGTCGATGGGGTGGCAGAATGATTTATCAAATACCCGTCGGAACGGGCTTTGAAATGCGTAGAA
>ENA-OPCA01001711-OPCA01001711.1-human-gut-metagenome-genome-assembly--contig:-NODE-1711-length-15999-cov-11.874937_pt1 | contig 15999 bp, 16 predicted proteins | sample MGYA00241076_ERZ501468 | MGnify/ENA primary metagenome ERZ501468 (study PRJEB25962, sample SAMEA2042633) | human gut metagenome | biome: human gut; feature: human-associated habitat; material: faeces... | reverse complement strand
TGAAGAAAAGTCAAGTTCATAGAGATACTTGTTGCTGCCATCCCGTTTCTTTTTCCGGTTTTCTTCTGCCGCTTCGTTTGCGATAAAAATGCCGAAATTGTACAGAATCAGGCGGGAATAGATTTCCTGTTTTAGAAATTCCGGCTGTTTTGAATGAAAGTACAGAAGCCCGGCCGCATGTTTGAGATAGCGGAAAGAAATTTCAATGCCCCATCGCCAGTGATAGCATTCCCGGATATCGTCCAGTGTAAATGAGAAGGGAAGGTTGGTAATGAGATACTCATATGTATTCTCAGCGGTTTTGATCTTAACAACGCGAAACTGCAGGAAATAAAGATGACTGTGTTTTTTCCTGAGAAGCTCATAAAAATGAGGGGTATTTTTACTGGGATTGATGTAGCGGTAAACATCTGACTGGCTTTTCATAATATTTGTGGCTTTATCCGTAAAAAAGCGCTTTATCGTAACGTCGAATTCTTCAAGATCATCCGGAAACTCAGATGCATAATAAGAAAGAATGCTTTTTTGGGAAGATGGTGATTTTACACGGAAAACGTAACCCAGGTTTTTTAGCTCACAGTGGAACAGGAGATCATAGGATTCGTAACCGCGGTCTGCAGTTATAATATATTTTTGCGGATCGTCGGGTGTGAAATGATCCAGCATGGAGTGGAGCGCTTCACGCTCATCCGGCTGCTGTCCGGGCTGTATGACGACATCAAGGAAGGCTTTGCTGATAACATCAACAAAACCATTTAAGTGCATGTGGTTGTAACCTTTATAGTCGATAAGCCGGGGCTTATTATAGTCCTCGATAATATCAGAATTGGTAGCATAGACAACGTGGCACCCATCGCAGGCGAGAATACAATGGTCTTTGAATTTGTCCGTAGTGGATGGAAAAGAAGAAGAGAATTCCGAAAAAAGGTATTCAAAAGCAGAGAGGGAAATCTGTCTGCGGCGCTGGCAGAAAGCAGACTGTGAAGGGATAAGGTCAGGGTCCAGGTCAAAGTAATCCATGATCTCATCATTCGTGCTGCCTTTCCCCATGCTTATGATCAGACGCATGGTATCATAAAAAGATAGTTTCCCAAGATGCTGGCGTGTAAAATCGTGGCCAGGATTTTTGGAAAAGAGCCAGTGATGTTCAGCCATGGATAAGATGATAGAATTCAATTTTTCTTTTACATTTGACGGATAATGGTTCATAATAAAAATGTGCCTCCTTAGTTTTGCAGGGTTTTGGGATAGAATGATTCGTGGTGGAATCAATTCCCTTTATAAACTAAGGGGTCACCTTGTTGTCCCAATGGATAACAAGGTGACCGCACATTTTTTATTGCATGTCAATAGAAAAATGCAAAAAGAAACATAAAATATGTTACATAAATGTTAAATAAGTGCCAGCCCCAAAATAGAACAAAATACGAAAAGCTGTGTGTTGTCAGTGTTATAATAATTTTAAAAAAAGTGCTGTTAAGCTAGAGAAGCTAAATGGCATTGCGATAAAAGGGGTCTGACCCCATTAAAAAAATATAAACTTTTTTAATGGGGTATTGAACAAAAATATCATTTATGATAATCTCTATAGAGATATAGTGAGACGAAGAGGAATAATTTTGATGATCGAAAATAATAGAAGCGATTATGAAAAGGAAAAAGAAGCCAGGGAAAGACGATTAAGGGCATATGCAGAGGAAATCCAAAAACAGATTTTAGGCAGTTCAGGTGAAATTGTGCATCAGTTGGTGGAAGAGAGACATAATCAGGGCTTAACACAGTCGGATATGGCGGAATTAACCGGGATGATGGCATCCAATATAGCGCGTTTTGAAAATGGTGGAAGAGTACCTACGTTATTGGTATTACAGAAATATGCAGGTGCATTAGGAAAGCACATAGAATTGAAAGTATGTGACAACATGGAATAGAAATTTATCAGTATGACAACTTCCGTTTGCACAGTATGATACGAGTGCAAAGCGTCTGTTAGGACAGAAGAGCATACTGGCACATATACTGGTAAAAACAGTTGATGAGTTTAAGGGCATGAATCCCAAGGATGTGGTTAACTGCATTGAGGGAACACCACATATCAGTACGGTACCGGTAGAGTCTGGACTCACAAATGCAGCCAGCGAAAAAAATGGTGAGAGACTGGTCGGCTTCAACACAGAAAATGAAGAGATCAATGAAGGACTGGTAAGATTTGACATTGTTTTTTATGTACGTATGAGAGACGGACTGTCACAGATGATTATAAATGTAGAGGCACAGAAAGACAATCCGAAGGGATACGAAATCTTAAACCGGGCAATCTTTTATGTGAGCAGACTGGTCTCATCACAAAAAGAACGTGATTTTGAGAACTCCAGCTACGATGACATTAAGCGTGTATATTCGATCTGGGTATGTATGAACATGGAAGAGAGCAGCATGAGCCATGTGCATCTCACAAAAGAAGATTTAATCGGTTCCTAGATAAAAGGGGTCTGACCCCATTAAAAAAATATAAACTTTTTTAATGGGGTATTGGACGGAAATATCATCTATGATAATATCTATAAAAACATTGCGAGACAAAGAGGAATAGTTTTGATGATAGAAAATAATAGAAGCGATTATAGGTAAAAGGGGTCTGACCCCATTAAAAAAATATAAACTTTTTTAATGGGGTATTGAACAAAAATATCATTTATGATAATCTCTATAGAGATATAGTGAGACGAAGAGGAATAATTTTGATGATCGAAAATAATAGAAGCGATTATGAAAAGGAAAAAGAAGCCAGGGAAAGACGATTAAGGGCATATGCAGAGGAAATCCAAAAACAGATTTTAGGCAGTTCAGATGAAATTGTGCATCAGTTGGTGGAAGAGAGACATAATTAGGGTTTGACACAGTCAGATATGGTGGAATTAACCGGGATGATGGCATCCAATATAGCCCGTTTTGAAAATGGTGGAAGAGTACCTACGTTATTGGTGCTACAGAAATATGCAGGTGCATTAGGAAAGCACATAGAATTGAAAGTATGTGATAACATGGAATAGAAATTTATCAGTATGACAACTTCCGTTTTTCGAATTGATAAATAAATATTTTATTGACACTCTATATTATAGGACAGTTCCTTTGTTTTCTGGAAGCTGGAAAGAGATAGAATGAAATAAGGAATTGTGGTATACTCTAACTATATGGTATGCATTGAAAGATAATTGTAGATAGGGAGATGATTATATGCCGACAGTAGATGAATTGACAAAAATTCTTTTAAAAATGGATCCAGATTCATATAGTGCAGCCGTGAAATTTATATATTTTCTTATGGAAGATCAGAAAGTTAAAGAGGATGATTTGATGAATAGGCAGAAAGCTTTTATCAAGGAGACCATTGGAAAAATTTCCATAGATGAGGATGCTGTCAATGAATTGCGCATGGGGAGTATGATCTGATGATATTAGTTGATACAAATATTATTATTGATATTTGGAAGAATAGAGCAGAAGATATCATTCAGTTATTTGAAAAGGAAGCAGTATGTATTTGTGGTGTAATTAGATCAGAATTAATGCATGGTGCATATTCGGAAAAAAATCTGGAAGAAATATCTCAAAAACTGAATTATATTACTGAAATTAATATGGCAAATAATGAGTGGGATGAATTTGGAAGATTTTTGTATAAGTTACGGACAAATGGTCTTTCGGTTCCATATGCTGATGCAGTAATTGCGTTTATTGCAATAAAAAATAAATTATTGCTTCTAACTCGTGATAAACATTTTAAACTAATACAAGTGGTGGATCCGAGGCTTAAATTATTATGATGGAAGTAAAAGGGGTCTGCCCCCAATGTGGTCAACCTAGCGTCAATTTAAGAAAATCAATCCATAAATCGGAAAAGCATGTTCGAAAAATCTTGGGCGGCACCAGGCTGGAACCGTAGCTGAGCTAAAAATAAGTGCACTTTAATAAGGACTGCGGCAAGCCCCAGAAAAAACGATGGTCAGAAAGCTGCTTTTTGGTTATTGAAATGAGTTCTTCCCTTTGTCTTATTTTTCTTCCGGTGGAATGATCGTCCCGGTACGATCTGGGAGCGACAGCGAAGAGAATCCTGAAACAGCAGATCAATGGAAGGCAGTTTCAGGATACCGCATAGGATTTTGGGCAGGATACGTTTTATGCGTCCGATCACAAAAGCACGGTTGGCCTGATACCTGTATTTATTGGAACTGCGGGACGAAACCAGGAGTTCCTCATCTGCTTGATTTTTGATCAGGGAAGCCAGATTGGAAAGCAGCATATTGATGAAAAATTCCTGAAAAACAGAAACCGTAGTAGCACCAGAGAATTCTTCCATGGAAAGGCGGCTTTTCAACTCTTTATATTTGGTTTCCACCGGCCAGCGATAAAAATAAAGTTCCTGAAACATTGCCTGTGTGATGAGCGGATCGAAAAGGTTGGTAGCGAGATATTCTTTTGTGCCGTCATCAAGAGTGACTTCAATGACACGGACATCAATGTCAGTGGTACCATCCTTGGAATTGCCTGGAAGAAAGGTATGGACGTCGCCAGAACATTTTTTTGCGAGATTGTACCCTTCTTTGAGGCGCATAAGACAGAGATGTCCATGATCCACACAGTAGCGGAAAAAATTTTCAGAATAATAGCCCCGGTCAAAGATGACAATACTGTCCTTATAAATGTTGAGAGCTTCCAGATTTTTCAAATGTTCCAGGGCAGCAGCACGTTCAGAAGTAAGATAGCGTTGGAAAGAGGCGTGGACGATGTAGTCATCAAGAACATCGTAAACGATGGAAGCGAGACCCATGGTAAACCTCCTGGAAGGGTTCGGATAGCCAAACATTTCGCCGAAGAATTCAAAATTGGAAGAAGAGTTTGGAAGCTCAATTTTGGAACCATCAACCGCAAAAAGATGGTAACCATGCCAGAGTCTGCGGGAAGGAAGCTGACTGTAAAACAGATCGACTGAAAGATAAAAAAGTTCCTTGAAAAGAGAGGGATTGATGAATTGCCTTGCTTTGGAAAGGGCCTGTTTTGAAACGGACGGAAAGTCAAGGGAAGGCAGGTCCTCGCGGATGCAGGAAAGGTTCTGAAACATGGAAGCCTTGGAAGAATACAAAAGATAAAGAATGACCTGGAAAAGGGATAGTTTTCTTTTCCGGATAAAATGTTTTCACTGCTCTCTGATAAAAATATGCTGTCCTTTTCTTGTAAAATCTGTTACAATATACATGGTGTTTACCAAGGTTCCGGATGCCGATCTTTGCGGGAAGGGCTCCGGAGCCTTTCCTTTTCTCTTAATAAGGACAGTATAATGGTCTATGGCTGGACAATCAAGAGGTCATGTGATGGACAAGATAAGGAATCATAAACAGTGATACACCAGCCGGGGCAGATGCCAGTATGAAAATCTATTCTATGATAGAAACGGCAAAAGCCAATGAACTTGATCCACTTAAATATCTGAGCTTCCTTCTGGAGCATCGTCCTGGTGCTGAAATGTCAGACGGGGAATTGGAACAATTTGCCCCGTGGAGTAAATTGGCTCAGGAAACTTGTAAATAAAATGTAGTGAAATACTCGCATGTCTGGCATCCTAGCGCGGGGTGTCAGATTTCATTTATAGGGTACGCCCTAAAACTATGCGCTTACGTTTCAAATAGACACCTCTACAGATTTATGCTAGAATATTTTTTGTATAACTTCATAGAAAGAAGCGGATGCGTTCTTTTGATGCCCTCTAGTTTTACGAAAGAGGGTGATGCCCATGAACACAATGGAAGTTTTAACTTTGTTGCTGGTAATTTTTGCGGCACTATCTTACATAGATAATCATAACAAAAAGAAATAGCATCCCGCCCTGAGAAAGTTGGATGCTATTTCTTAAATACATTTAAATTACTGAGGGCAATCGGATAACGCATCCGATAACCTTTCTGAGATGATTATACAATAAGAGGCTTGAGAAATCAAGTCTCTTATTTTTTACTTTAACAGTAAGTTCCCTGTTTATCACTTTTATACAGTCGTTAAAAGCCCCTGCTCCTTCATGCTGTAATAGGCATATCCGTAACTGTCACCATTTTCTTTTCTTCCAATAATGATGTGGTCAAGAAGTTCTATTCCTATAAGCCTTCCAGCTTCAAATAATCGCTTTGTAGTGCTTATGTCTTCTTTTGAAACAGATACTTCTCCTGATGGGTGGTTATGAACTACAATAAATGTTCCTGCTCCACAAAGAAGATTTCTAATCATAATCTTCCTTGTATGTAAAAGACAGGCATTAACTGTTCCATGCCCCACTTCAAATATGCCAAGAATCCTGCATTTTGTATCTAATGATAAAAGATAGACATATTCCTCTGCGGCCGTGTGAAGTTCAAACAAATCACAAATCATACTTGCGATTTTTTCTGCACAGTCTAAGTGCTTATTTTCTGTTTTATAATTATACGCTTTTTCTTTTACAAGTTCTGTAAGGTTATTCTCTCTGTTTATTTTCGTGCTATAAGTTATTATCCTCATCACAATCCTCCTCGTCTTCTGCATAGCCGTATTCTGGTGAAAAGAAAAATATGATGTCATCATCTTCTTCATCATATAACTTTCTTTTTTCCATCTCACAGTCATCATCTAAATTTTCGTCTTCTTCATAGTCATCATCATAATCTTTGTCAAAATTTTCACACATAATCTTTACTCCTTTGTAAAAAAATAAGGAGAATGTAACTTACACTCCCCTTATTTTTTATAGCTTTCTGATGTTGTTTCTTTTATTTACTTTTTCTTTAGCTCTGATTTTGTATCACATTCTTTGGAACTTTCTTTTGCTTCCTTTGTCTTTGTACCTGATATAAATTCAAAGCTATATCAGATTCATTAAAATCTGTCCGAAAAAGTGTCTTAATTTATGAGACCATTATAGTATTTGCAGCCTTGACATACATAGACAATAAACATAACCGCAAATAAACGGAAAGGCTATCCTCTACGCCAATAGGGGATAGCCTTTAATCCGTTTGATTTTTAAACTGATTATTTGTTTCCGATCGGCTGGATGCCTGTATTACATGGCTGAAGGAATATCCAGAGCATCTGAACCAATGCCTGCAGAAACGCGCCGGAATAAAGGAGCATCTGGATACATTGCGTAAGCAGGAAGAAGCAGGCGAAAGCCAGAAACAGATTCTGGAACAAAAGCGTATCTGGAGGGGGAAATGTTACGAGGCAGAATTTGCCCTTGCTTATGTCAGGTTTCCAGAAGAAATGCAGACGGACGTAAACAGTATTTGCGAATATCTGGAGGCTGATACGAAATCGCTTGGAAAGCAAAATGTAATTACGAGTCTGAATCAGATTTATTTCGAAAACCGGGGCTTTTTAAATGAGTATCAGGTGATGCAGGGGGAATTATTTAAAGAACTGGATGAAAACCGGCCATTGGGAGAAGCCGAGGCTGTCCGTCAGGATTTCACAGCGCGTTATCAGGGAATAAAGCTTCCGTTTTCACGGCTTTTGGCACATTTGGAAGAAGATATCGCACAGTTACAGGATCTGATTAAAGCGGGGGACCGTGAGTTGTTTGAAGATATTCTGGCCAATACGGTCAGTCGTAAAATCCGCGGCAAAATTAATGCTTCCAATGCATGGGTAGAAAAGATGAATGCACTGATGGGCAGCATGAATACATCGAGTGGCTTAAAGCTGAGCCTTCGCTGGCGCAGCAAGACGGCAGAGAGTGAAAACCAGCTGGATACAAAAGAACTGGTAGAACTGTTAAAGAAGGATTACCGGTTAATGAGTGAAGAAGAGGCAGCACGCCTGTCCACACATTTTCGCTCAAAAGTCGAAGAAGCAAGAAGGAGAGCCTCGGACAGTGGCGGTATGATTTCGTTTTACCAGGTTATGAAAGAGACGTTGGATTATCGTAAGTGGTTTGAATTTCAACTGTTTTCCCAGAAAAAGGGAGAGCGTGTTAAGGAGCTTACCAACAGTGTGTTTGGAACCTTCAGTGGCGGAGAAAAAGCGATGTCTATGTATGTACCGCTGTTTTCCGCAGTTGTTGCAAAATATCAGGGAGGACGTGCAGATGCACCGCGTCTGGTTTCGCTGGATGAGGCATTTGCTGGCGTTGATAACCGTAACATCCGTGACATGTTCCGTCTCATGACAGAGTTTTCCTTTGATTTTATTATCAATTCACAGGTACTTTGGGGAGATTGTGATACATTGGACGCGGTTGCCATCTACCAGTTAATACGACCGGAAAATGCAAAATTTGTGACAGTGATGCCTTATGTGTGGAATGGGCATTCCAGAGAACTTATGGAAAGTGAAGAGGCTGTAGAACAACGGAGGACAGAGATTGAACAGTCAGCAGGAGAATAATTGTATCGCCTATTTTAAATCCAATCCCGTGTGGAACAGAGTTTTTCGTGGATTTTGGGAAAAGTACCGGTCTTATGGATCTTTTTCAGGAAAAGTTGTGTTACAAAAAATTACAGCGGAGGAAGTCGAAGGACTTGAGGGATTTTTTGCAAAGAGTTACCATGGGAAAAAGAGTGTGACGGTATCAGCGGAGCGTTTTTCCCAGGCATTGTTAAGCAGCAGGTTTTCTAATATGACACCAGAGCATTTGCTGGAGTTATATTTTCGGGAAAAACTGGTAGGTAAAAAAGAAGAACGACAGTTGGAAGAACAGAAAAAAGACCGTTTTTTACAACACTGGAAGGAAAAATATCAGGGAACACCTGTGGAAAAAGTCTTGTCAGAACTGCTGGATGTGATAAAGGCAGGTCACATAAAAAATTTAAATGAGTGGGAGCAGTCTTTGATGCTTGGTGCAGAAATCTATAATTGTTTTCCATTCAGAAAAAACGAGACAAAGTATCTTGCTGTTTTTGCAACGGAAATCACTGGAAATCCACATGCATTTGATCAAAAAGGTTCCTGGGGAACTTTTTTGTATCAGGTGATCCAGATGGAATTGCGGCAGAGAAAGGTATTCCCACAGAAATCGGAAATTTTTCCGGCATTTTTCCGGCAAAGATGTTTTCTGGCAGAGGGAATCCTTATTGATGATATATCAAATTATGTGATGTTATCGCATGTAAAGGCTCAGAAAAAGGATGGTGATTTGCATATGGGGATGGAAGGGTTCTGGCAGGAGGATGATATGGTACAGATTCCGCTTGCAGTCCTTTCAAAGTGGAACAGCATATTTTGCAAAGATAATGAAATGTATATCGTGGAAAATCCGTCCGTATTTGCAGGCCTTTGCGCAGGGCACACAAAGCAGGTTTCCTGTATGTGTATGAACGGGCAGCCGCGATTGGCAGGGCTTGTTACGTTAGATCTTCTGGCGGCATCGGGAACGGTGGTATATTATGCGGGAGATCTGGATCCGGAGGGGCTTTTGATTGCGCAGAAAATTTCTGAGTATTATGCAGGAGAATTTCATTACTGGCACATGACAGTTGAGGATTATGAAAAAAGCAAGTCGAATGAAACAATTTCCGAGAAACGGATAAAAAGTCTGGAACGCATCACGGATACAGAGTTATTTCCGGTGGCAGAAAAAATGCGCCTGGACCGGCTGGCCGGATATCAGGAAAAAATAGAAATAAAATAGAGGCTTCTGGCATAATGGTGGAAGCCCAGCACCATAAATTAATAACAACATATTGAAAAAACCACTTGTGTCCCTTAATGTATTAACTGCGAAGAAAAACACAAAAGGAGTATTCACAAGTGGCTTTATTCTGGCGATAGCGGCAGGACGTGAAGATATTAAGAGCTGGATAAAATGAGGAGCGAGCATAAAAAACTCCTTTTTCCTTATGGTATGCAGGAGATTGTTTTTTGACAAAACGCGAATTGTCAATTTGGGAAAATGGTATTGTACTCGAAAATAAGAAGGCGTATGATAAAAATATAAGACATGTTTAAAGCGGAGGAAAAGATAAGGAGGCAATTGATGAAAACAATCAAAAAAACAATTCTAAGTTTTACACTTGTATTTTTTATGATGATTTTGCCAGTCGGTGACAGTGCCGGCATGGTAACGGCACAGGCACAGACAATGGTCTATGTGACGCCAACCGGCAGTAAATACCATACCCACAAATGCGGGCGGGGAAATTTTTATCAGACGACACTTTCCAATGCATTGGCACGCGGTCTGACACCGTGCAAGAAGTGTTTTGGCTCATCGGGCGGATATTCGCAGACGCGGAAATCTTCCACGACAACCACGAAGAAGACAACGAAGAAAAAGAACACCAGACCGAAGATAAGTCCGCTGTCGATCAGCAGTACAAAGATTGTGCTTGTAAGAGGACAGAGCAGGAAACTTACGGTAAAGGGTGGTGCAGGAATCGTTTCCTGGGGCAGCAGTAATACAGCGGTGGCTGGTGTCTCCGCCGGAAAAGTGGTCGCAAAAGGAAAAGGCAAGGCAACCATTACGGTAAAGAAGGGAACGCAGAAAAAATCCTGTCAGGTGACAGTAGAAACGCCGGAACTGAATAAGACAGTAGTGGAGATGGACGTGGAAGATACGGTCTCTCTGGATCTGAAGGGATGCAGTCATGACGTGGAATGGACATCTTCTGATGACGATATATGCGAGGTAGAGGATGGCATACTGATACCATATAGCAGCGGTACGGTTACAGTCAAAGCAAAAGTACATGGTATGGTGTGGAAATGCAAGGTTGTTATCACAGACAGCACAGAGGATGACTGGAACGATGATTTGGATGATGATTCGGAAAATGCCGATGACGGATATATGGATGACGAAGTGGACGCTGCTGCATAAACCAGTTGACAGATTCCTTTCGGAAGTATAATTATAAAAAACAAAGGGCGATGTTGTTCAGACACTGCCCTTTTTTTATTCTGGGGAAAGGAGATGAGGTACGTGAGCCCCATGAGCAAGATAATTGCTCAGAGTAAGATGAAGGAGAAAAACAATGAGTGTGGGAAAGAACTTTTATGCAGCAAATGCCGTAAAAGAGTTTTATACCATATTTTCAGACGCCCTGCAAAAACTGTAATTAAAGATATTGAAAAAAGACCTTTATCAAAACTGTTGGGGGTTGGGGAACTTACAATAACAAGATATCTTGATGGACAATTACCTTCAGTTAAATATTCAAATATTTTATTTCAAGTATTACGAGATGAGCAGAAGATGAAACAATATGTTGAGTCAAATAGTAAAGAAGTTTCTGTGGTAGCTGTAAATAAGGTAAAAAGGGCAATTGAAAAATGCGAGACAGAAAAGAAATATAATAATTCTGCTGAGAAGATTGCTTTATATATTATAAGTTCCGGAAGAGAGATTACGAATCTTTTATTACAAAAAATTCTTTATTATGTAAAGGCGATAAGCAAAATATTTGAAGGTGAATCTTTTATATTGGAACCATGTGAAGCGTGGAAATTTGGACCGGTTTTTCCATCTGTTTATGAAAAATATAGAGAGTTTGGTAAACAAGAAATAAAACTCAATTTGTCGAAGGATTATATAAGTGAACTGCTTTCAGAAGAGGAAAAAACAGTTACTGATTTTGTAATGAATACATTTGGAATATATAATGCATGGTTTTTAAAAGATTTAACACATCTTGAGGAGCCATGGATTGTTGCCAGAAAAGGTCTGGCAGAGGATGATGCAAGTAGAAACCAAATGGATGAAGAAATTATTTCAAATTATTTTGCAAAAATGAATCAGATGTATGATTTAAAAACAGCTGTTGGTGTAGAAGTATATATTAACCATATGAAAAAAGAAATGTAATGATGTTTTTGAGGTAAAGGCGGATAAGTTTATGAAAAATACACGTAGTATTAGTTATATAGGGGAAAAATATTATCAATTTGATAAAAACTCTGAGAAACCTATATACAAATATGTATGTCATAAGCATTTGAGTAGAGCTGAGCGTAAGAAATTATCTGATGACAATATAGGTTGACCACATTGGGGTCTGACCCTATTAAAGGAAGCTTTTATCAAGGAGACCGCTGGAAAAATTTCCATAGATGAGGATGCTGTCAATGATTTGCGCATAGGGAGTATCCCGTTTCTTTTTCCGGTTTTTTTCTGCCGCTTCGTTTGCGATAAAAATGCCGAAATTGTACAGAATCAGGCGGGAATAGATTTCCTGTGTATTCTCAGCGGTTTTGATCTTAACAACGCGAAACTGCAAGAAATAAAGATGACTGTGGGGATACTTTGCGTTGATTGTCGGAAATGTGAGGTAATGCAAATCGACCAGATGGCGTCTTAAAGAAAACTTAAGTTGTATTCCGTAGCGGATATGTTACAATGTGGCAAAGAAAAATGTGTCAGCTCTATTGTTAAAAGGGCTGATAGGCAAAGGAGTTATTCACACATTCCGATGTAAAGGATTATAATAAAACGATCAAAAACACCGGACTTGTCAAGAAAGGGTTTAAGAAGCTTTCGACAAAAAATCCGCAGTATGATGAGAACAAGATCATGGAATTGTGGAATAAAAAATATCCGGATTTTATTGGATACAATTGCCGCATTACCGCATTTGATCTGATGAAAGACAAGATCTCGGTGAAGGCAGATGCAAAGGTAAATGCGTCGAATCTGTTTATGGATCAGGATGCGCTTAAACATGCGCCGGCAAAGAAATTTACCAGGAAGCAGAAACATGCTTTTGAGACCTTGTATTCTACGTTAAATACGTCTTATACAACGGATGTCGATACACACATCAAAAAGCAGAAGAAAGCGTGGAAGCAAAATGAGGTAAAAATCTCCGGAACGAAAGCATCTCTGATTACGGTTGTATTTCATTCCAGTTTCGGGGAAAATGAGAATGAACTATTCATCGGTCATGCCGGTGTATTGATGCCAACGAAAGACAAGAAGCTGCTTTTTGTGGAAAAGCTGTCCTTTTCCCTGCCTTATCAGGTGCTAAAGTTTGATAACCGAAAGCAGTTGAAAAATTACCTGATGGGAATGTATGATATCTCGTGGGGACAGGAAGAGGCAAAGCCGTTTATCATGGAAAATACGAAAACTGCTTTGTAATAAGGTGGGACTGCTTGAGAAGTTCTCAATAATTTCTTAAGAATTAGAGCGCAAATCTTAAAGATATCTTCCTTTTTCAAACACAGGGTGTTCATATTCCTTTGCTAATCTATTATCATCGTAAACAACGACAAAATGTTAAAACTTAGGAAGGGAAAGGATATGAAACAGATAAACAGAGCAGCAGCGCAGATCACGCTTCTGGCAGCAGCGATCCTGATGATCGGATACGGTGCGATGCGCGGGGAGACAGCCACGGTACTCTCAAAGGCAATCAAATTATGTATGGAGTGTGTTGGAATTGGATAAGAAAAAACATAAAATATCACAGTTTCTGGCGCACTTTCGGGGATGGATTCAGGCCGTGACAACGATTCTTACCAATATCCATCTGCCGAACTTCTTTAAAGGAGAGATTTACAGAGGGGATGCAAAGACCGTCTGTGTACCGGGACTGAATTGTTATTCCTGTCCGGCTGCAACCGGGGCGTGTCCGATCGGTGCCTTGCAGGCAGTCATCGGCTCATCCAAGTTTAAATTTTCGTATTATATTACAGGATTTTTAATTCTGTTAGGTGTACTGCTCGGACGATTTATCTGTGGATTTCTGTGTCCGTTCGGTTGGTTCCAGGAGCTGTTGCATAAGATACCGTTTAAGAAATTTTCAACGAAAAAGCTTAAGCCGCTTCGCTATATAAAATATGGGGTGTTGTTGATTTTTGTTATTTTACTACCCCTTCTGGTGACAAATTCACTGGGAATGGGAAATCCGTTTTTCTGTAAATATCTTTGCCCGCAGGGAGTGCTGGAGGGAGCGATTCCGCTTTCGATTGCCAATGCAAGTATCAGAGCGGCCCTTGGCAAACTGTTTACATGGAAATTCGGTATACTTATTACTTTTGTAATCCTAAGCCTTATGTTTTACCGTCCATTCTGTAAATGGATATGTCCGCTGGGCGCAATCTATGCGCTTTGCAATAAGGTATCTTTTCTGCAGATGAAGGTGGATGAGGATAAATGTGTATCCTGCGGCAAATGTGAGAGAGCCTGCAAGATGGACGTGGATGTCACCAAGCATCCGAACCATACGGAATGTATCCGCTGTGGCATGTGTATAAAGGAATGCCCGACGGAAGCAATTCACTATCAATATGGATTTGGAACAGGTAAAACAAATTTGAAAGAGAATAAAGGAGAATAAAGAATAAAATGAAGAAATTAACAGTGATGCTGCTTATTGCAGCGATGGTACTCGGAGTAAGTGCGTGCGGAAATTCTGCTAACAAGGGAAATACAGCAACAGAGTCGCAGATGTCAACGCAGGAAGCAGAAGATCTGGATGCAAAGATTAATGAATTGACACAGAAAGAGAACAGTATTCTTGAAAACCATAAGGCTTTATGGGAGAAGGTATTTAACAGCATTGACAAATCAACTGTCGAGGATGCGACAGCTACGAATTACGGAGATTTTCTGGCAAACTCTTTAGACAAAATTAAGGATAAGTTTACCGATGATGAACTCAAGTCTTTGAAGGAAGATGTTGAAGAAATCAAAAAGCTTGAGGATGAGCTTCAGCCACTTCTTGAGAAGCAGAGTGCGAATGCATCAAATAAGGATTCCGGCAAAGAGGGAGCAAGCGTATTTCCGGAGTTTAAGGCAAAGGATTTGGATGGAAATGACGTGGACAGCAGCATCATTTCAAAGAATGCGGTCACGGTTTTGAATTTTTGGTTTAATGGATGTTCTCCATGCGTACAGGAGCTTCCGGAACTGAATAAATTAAATGAGGAGCTGAAGGAAAAAGGCGGACAGGTAATTGGTATCAATACAGATTCTCTTGACGGAAATGAGGATGGAATTGCTGAAGCTAAGAGTATTTTAGAGAAGCAGGGTGCAAAATATACGAATCTTTCCCTTGATTCCAACAGTGAAGCCGGAAAATATGCAACAAGCATTATGGCCTTCCCGACTACAATCGTGCTTGACCGTAACGGAAATATTATCGGAGAGCCGATCATGGGCGGTATTGATAATGACGAGTCATATAAGCAGCTGATGAAGACGATCGATCAGATACTGGCGGCTGATAAGAACTAGATAAGTTACTGTTCACACTTAACGGTGTTACCAGCAACGATTACAGCCCATTTAAAATGCCTCTACGAGGTATTTTAAATGGGCTGTAATCACTCAATAATTAATACTATGGCGCATAGCTTGACAGCGTGGTGTCAAGCTTGCGTCTGAACAGTAACGAACAGATAGATTAAAGGGTGGTAAAATATTTTAGGAATTGATAAATTGAATTCTGTCTGATACAATTGCTCATGGGTGCTACCATAACGGTAGGCGGTTAGTCCTTCGGCAGAGGGACTGTGACCCTCTGATTACATAGAAACCCGTAAGGGAATCCAAGGAAAGGAGGGCTAAGCCATATGAGTATTGTTGACTTTATTGCAGTAGTAAGCTTCGGCTTAACCTGCTTTGGAATCGGATATTCCTTTGGTAAGGATAATAATAAGACACAAAAATAGCCGCCCACGTCTGGTAAACTAAGCGGCATTTTTGTCAAACTAATTTACTTGGGCTAACCGTCTATCGGTAGAACCCTTTCTATAATTATACTAACACTATATAACTAATATGTCAAAGAATTTATTTCGCCTGGAAAAAACATAAATAAAAGGGGTCTGACCCCATTAAAAGGTGCTGATAGGAAAATAAAATTGTTTTTGTGCGTCTGTATAAAAAGAGGCTGCCATATAAGATTTATTTCGTAAGAATGTGAAGGTTGAGGACAAGGCTGTGGTACTGGCAATACGCGTGTACAGAACGCCAGAAAGGAGATTATCCGGGAAGAAAATGAGAAGGCGCAGACGGAATGATTCTGTAAT
>ENA-OPCA01001702-OPCA01001702.1-human-gut-metagenome-genome-assembly--contig:-NODE-1702-length-16046-cov-4.311175_pt1 | contig 16046 bp, 10 predicted proteins | sample MGYA00241076_ERZ501468 | MGnify/ENA primary metagenome ERZ501468 (study PRJEB25962, sample SAMEA2042633) | human gut metagenome | biome: human gut; feature: human-associated habitat; material: faeces... | reverse complement strand
GTTAGCTTGCATAAACGGAAAGTATTTGTGGGCTTTGCCCACACCCACGACCTTTAAAGAGGTCGACCAAACTTTTATAATTGATTGGCTAAGCTGTGCACTCAACCAAATTTATTTTAATTTCTAATATAAAAATCCACAAACACAAAAGCCACTTTTGAACTAAATCAAAAGTGGCTTTCACTCTTATATAATAAAACTTTAAGAAATCATATCTTTAAGTTTCTGTTCAACTGCTGCAGCATCTGCTTTACCACGGCTGTTCTTCATTACATTGCCGACAAGAGCCTTAATAGCTTTTTCCTTACCGTTCTTGTAATCATCTACAGCCTTAGGATTGTTCTCAACCGCCTGTTTGCAAAGCTCGTTTACAGTATTCTCGTCAAGTCCTGCCATATCGCTCTCACTGATAAACTCAAGTGCGCCCTTACCTGTATCAAGCATTTTCTCAAGTGTTGCCTTAGCAAGATTATTGCGAATCTTTCCGTTGTCAATCAACTTAATAAGCTCGTTGAGCTGCTCAGGAGTTGTAGCAATATCAAATGTTTCCTTGTCGGCCTCGGTTTCTGTTCTGCGGAAAATCTGACCGATAATAAAGTTTGATACAGTCTTTGCAGACTTTACACCCTCGCAAGCCTTATCAAAATACTCGCTGATTTTTCTGTATTTTGTAAGGAGCTGTGCATCCTTTTCAGGAATTTCAAGTTCTTCAATATATCTCTTGCATTTGTCAGAAGGAAGTTCAGGCATTTCAGCCTTTAAGCTCTCCACAACATCTCTTGGGACATTGATTGTAACAAGGTCAGGATCTCTGAAATAACGGTAATCGTGAGCGTCTTCTTTACTGCGCATTGAAGATGTAGTGTTTGTTGCATCGTCATAACGGAGAGTTTCCTGCACTACTTTGCCGCCGCTCTCAATTAAATCTACCTGACGCTCATACTCATACTCCATTGCTTTGGCAATATTTGTAATTGAGTTCATATTCTTAATCTCTGTTCTTGTTCCAAGAGTTTCACTGCCCTCAGGACGAACAGAAATATTAACATCGCAACGCATTGAGCCTTCCTGCATACGGCAGTCGGAAATTCCTATATAGCGCATTACCTGCTGTAATTTTTCCACATACTCCTTAGCCTCGTCAATAGAACGAATATCAGGCTCCGATACAATCTCGATAAGAGGAACACCGCCACGGTTGTAGTCGACATATGTGTCACCGTGCTGATGAATAAGTTTTCCTGCATCTTCTTCAATATGAATATGATGAAGTCTGATTTTTCTGCCGTTTGAAAGCTCTACATAGCCGCCGATTGAAAGCGGTGCATAAAGCTGGCTGATTTGATAAGCCTTTGAAAGGTCAGGATAGCAGTAGTTCTTTCTGTCCATTTTAGAAATCTCCGCAATCTCACCGTGAGTGGCAAGACCTGCCTTTATACCGAAGTTTACAACCTCACGGTTAAGTTTTGGAAGTGTACCCGGAAGTCCGATACATACAGGACAGCAATGTGAGTTAGGTGCACCGCCAAACGCTGTTGTACATGAGCAGAAAATTTTTGTCTTTGTAGCAAGTTCAATATGGGTTTCAAAACCCGCAACTAATTCATATTTCACAGCTTAACACCCCACTTTGTATCCTTAAAGTTTTCTCCGGCAGCCTGCTGATACTTAAACGCTGCATTTAAAATTTCAGCCTCGCCAAAACTCTTGCCGATAAGCTGCATACCGATTGGCATACCGTTTGCGTTAAATCCGCACGGTACGGATACACCCGGAAGTCCTGCAATATTTACGGGTACGGTACAAATATCTGTAAGATAAGTTTCAATCGGATCGGAAACTGCGTGACCCGCCTCGAAAGCAGTCATAGGAACTGTTGGAGCAAGAATTACATCACAATGCTCAAATGCATCTGTAAATGCCTTTACAATAGTTCCACGCAAATTCTGTGCCTTTTTATAATAAGCGTCATAATAACCGGCAGAGAGTACATATGTGCCGAGAAGAATTCTTCTCTTAACTTCCTCGCCAAAACCCTCTGAACGGGTGCGGCAAATCATATCGTGAGTGCCGTTATAATGCGGTGTTTTATAACCAAAACGAATACCGTCGTATCTGCCGAGGTTTGAAGATGCCTCTGCGCAGGCAATAATGTAATAAACAGGAAGAGCAAACTTAAGTGCGGGCATATCAAAATACACTATTTCTGCACCGAGTGATTCATAAACTTTTGCGGCATTGAGAACTGCCTCTTTAACATCGTCACGAATACCGTCAAGATACTCACGGGCAATACCGATTTTCATACCTTTGATGTCATTGTTGAGCTTTCCGTAAGTTGCGCCGCCGACATTACCCTTTGAAGTGCTGTCTTTTTCGTCATACTGTGAAATTGCATCAAATACAATAGACGCATCTTCAACGCTCTTTGTGATAGGTCCAATTTGGTCAAGTGAGCTTGCATAAGCGATAAGACCGTAACGGGATACACTGCCGTATGTCGGCTTAAGACCTACGATACCGCAAAAACTTGCAGGCTGACGGATAGAACCGCCTGTATCAGAACCAAGTCCGTATGCTGCAATGTTTGCGCCGACAGCGCTTGCTACGCCGCCTGATGAACCGCCGGATACATACTTTGTGTTAAACGGATTCATTGCACCGCCAAAGCATGAAGTTTCACACGAAGAGCCCATTGCAAATTCGTCCATATTTGTTTTACCGAGCATAACTGCATTTTGTGCAGAAAGATTCTCCCATACAGTTGCATTATAAATCGGCTTGTAACCTTTAAGGATTTTAGAACAGCAAGTAGTTTCAATGTCCTTTGTGGAAAGGTTATCTTTCAATGTCATCGGAACACCCTCGAGCATACCGATTTCTTCGCCCTTTGCAATTTTTTCGTCAACAGTCTTTGCGGTTTCAAGCGCTGTATCGGGAGTTACATTTACATAAGCGTTAAGCTCGCCGTTCGATTTTTCTATTTCTTCAAGATAGCTTTTAGTAAGCTCCGTACACGAAACCTGCTTGAAAACAAGCATTTCGTGAATTTTTGCAATACTACCCATTTTTACACCTCTTATTCTCTGCCTCTAACAAGGAAATGTGACTCTGCCTGTTCAGGGGCATTTTTCAAAATTTCCTCGCTGTCATATGACTCAACCACAACATCCTCACGAAATACATTTGAAAGGTTGTTTATGTTGTCAAAGCTCTCACCGCTTGTGGGAGCATTATTGATTGTATCGGCAAAATCTATAATTTCCTGCATTGACTGTGTAAGGCTGTCAAGCTCCTCTTCGGGAACGAACAGCTTTGAAAGCAACGCAATGTTTTCAACATCTTCTCTTGTTACCATAAAAACCATCCTTTGTATAAACAGAATCAGGGCAAGTTATAAAAACAACTCGCCCTTTGAGTATATATGAAGTTATCTTAATTTAATGTGAACTTCACGAAGCTGCTGCTCTGTTACCTCTCCCGGTGAACCGAGGAGAAGATCCTGAGCATTTGAGTTCATTGGGAAAGCAATAACCTCTCTAATGTTCTCTTCTTCAGTAATGAGCATAATCATTCTGTCAACGCCCGGAGCCATACCTGCATGTGGCGGAGCACCGTACTGGAATGCGTTGTAGAGAGCAGAGAACTTAGATTTAAGCTCATCTTCGGTATATCCTGCAATCTCGAAAGCCTTAATCATAATGTCAAGGTCGTGGTTACGAACAGCACCTGATGAAAGCTCAACACCGTTACATACGATGTCATACTGATAAGCAAGAATATCATCGGGGTTCTTATTAAGCAAGCTGTCCATACCGCCCTGTGGCATGGAGAATGGGTTGTGTGTAAATATTACCTGACCTGTGGTTTCGTCATGCTCATACATCGGGAAGTCAACGATAAAGCACATCTCAAACTTTGACTTGTCAATAAGGTCAAGACGGGTAGCAACCTCTGTACGAATCTGACCTGCAAGCTTTGGAGCGTCTTTTTCTGTATCTGCGATAAAGTAAATAACATCGCCTGCGTTAGAATTATTACGCTTAATAAGCTCCTCTCTGTCGCCCTCTTTAAGAAACTTATCGATAGGACCGTCAAAAGTCATATCATCTCTTACCTTAACATAACCGAGACCCTTCATTCCGATAGAAAGTGCAAACTCTTCCATCTTCTTAAACCAGCTCTTAGACTGCTTAGCAGCACCCGGAACATTGATAGAACGAACTGTCTTTTTAAGGAATGGCTTGAAGTCTGTTTCCTCAAACATATCGCTGATTTCAACGATAACAAGCGGGTTACGGAGATCAGGCTTGTCTGTACCGTACTTTAACATACTTTCAGTGTATGGAATACGGGCAAACGGAGGCTTTGAAACCTCTTTATCTGTAAACTTAGTGAATGTTTCGTAAAGAACTTCTTCTGCAACCGCAAATACATCTTCCTGTGTGGCAAAAGCCATTTCAAAGTCAAGCTGATAGAACTCGCCCGGCGAACGGTCTGCTCTTGCATCCTCATCTCTGAAACAAGGTGCAATCTGGAAGTATCTGTCAAAACCGGAAACCATAAGGAGCTGTTTGAAAATCTGCGGAGCCTGCGGAAGAGCATAGAATTTGCCCTTGTGCTTACGGCTCGGAATAAGATAATCTCTTGCTCCTTCCGGTGATGAAGTTGAAAGAATCGGTGTCTGAATTTCATTAAATCCCATCTCGTTCATTTTTGCACGGAGGAATGTTATAATCTGTGAACGGAGCATAATGTTATTATGCACCTTCTGATTACGAAGGTCGAGGAAACGATACTTTAAGCGTACCTCCTCCGAAGTATTGGTAGAAGTGGCAACTTCAAACGGAAGTGCGTTTTTACATTTGCCGAGAACAGTAATGTCATCTGTGTGTACCTCAACATAACCGGTAGCAATCTTAGAGTTGATAGTTTCTTCATCTCTCTTTACTACCTTACCGCTCAATGTTACGGTACATTCTTTGTTAATACCCTTAAGTAACTCGTCATTGTGAACTACTACCTGAAGAACACCGTACTGATCACGAATGTCAAGGAACATTACGCCGCCGTGGTCACGGATATTTTCAACCCAGCCTGCTACACGAACTTCCTGTCCGATATTTTCTTCTCTTAACTCACCGCAAGTAACGGTGCGATACTGATTAGCTTTTATCATATATCTACAGTTCCTTTCACTGATATTGTGCTAAATTGCCTATTCTTTTGTATTATACCACAATTTGCCTAAGCAATCAATATTTTAAATGATTTTTATTTCAAAAATTCTATCTTTTTCAGACAATGCCGCACAAATAATGTGCGGCACCGTTTATTCAACACTCTTAAGGCTTTCAACCATATTTACTTTTTTAATCTTAAATCCCATTGCAAAATTCACAATCAAAGCAAATGCAAATGTCAGCAAAGCCGCAAAAACGAATGATGTAGGCAAAATATCTCTGCCAAACATTACATTGTCAACCTCAACGGTCTGAATAATAAATCTTGTAAGGAAAATACCGAGAACAAGTCCCGAAAGAATACCTCCGAGAGTAAGCACGATATTTTCTTTATAAATAACGCTTGAGGTTTCTCTGCTGTAAAATCCGAGCACCTTAAAAGTTGCGATTTCACGCACACGCTCGGCAATGTTGATATTTGTAAGATTATAAAGCACTACAAACGCAAGTGCCGCTGCACAAATAATCATAACAAGCACAACCATATTAAGCGAATTGAGCATATCTTCAATTTCACCCATACCTGATGAAAGATAGGTTACACCCGCTACTTTATCATTCGTCAGCATTTTTTCACCGAACGCAGTCTGTTCGTCAGGATTTTTCAGTACAACCTGTGCCATATTAAACTGCGGTTCTTCTCCGAATTTTTCACTGTAAAGTTTAGGAGAAATAAACACATAATTCTTTATATACTGTTCATAAATTCCGCCTACTGTAAGTTCTGCGGTTTTATCATCAACAGTTACACTTACGGTATCACCGACTTTGGCAGACAATTCGGTCGCCATTTTTTCATTTATCATTACGGAATCATCGGTAATATCAAGGTGCTTTTTGTCGCCCCTTGTTCTAAGTTCTGTAACCTCCGAAAATCTCTGCGGATCTTCCATTACCGTAAGATAAGTGCTTTCATCTTTTACAACATTATTTTTCTTTACAACAACTTCCTGCTGACCTGCAAGCATAATTGACGCTGCGTCGCCCGTATTGTTTATTGCATTTTTCAGATAATCAAGCTGTTCGGCAGTTCCGCCTTCTTTAGGAATAACAACCGCATTATATTTGAATATTTCGCTAAACTGTGTATCGGTAAGCGGAATAAAGCTGTTTTTAAGTCCGAATGCCGCAACTATCAAAGCCGTGCAGCCTGCAATGCCTATGATTGTCATAAACATTCTTGATTTATATCTGAAAATATTTCTTGTAGTCAGCTTTGCGGAAAAATTCATATGTTTCCATATCGGAGTAATTCTCTCAAGCAGTATCCTCTTGCCTGCTTTCGGAGTTTTAGGTCTTAGAATTTTTGCACAGCTCTGGCTTAATTCTCTTACACATACTATTACAGAAACAAGCAATGTACAAAGTACGGCGGCAAGCGTACCGAGTATAATACTCTGTGCATCAGGTACAATGCTGATGTCAGGCATATAATACATAATCTGATATGCATTATAAATAATATACGGCAGTGTATTTATGCCTATTAATACACCTACGGTACAACCGATTACACCTGCAAAAACAGCATAAATCGCAAATTTCATTATTATGCTTAAGTTATTGTAGCCGAGCGCTTTTAATATTCCGATTTCTTTACGCTTTTCCTCTACAAGTCTTGACATTGTGGTTACACAAACCAAAACCGCAACGAGTAAAAAGAACATCGGGAATACTGATGCCACTGCACCGAGTCGCTCAACATTCTGCGCAAAGGTTGAATAACCCGGATTATCCGACCTGTCAAACACATACCACTCGGGATCTGCTATAGCGTCTATTTCTTCCTGTGCGTCGGCAATTTTTTGTTCTGCCTCTTTAAATTTATCATCAGCCTCGGCTTTTGAATCGTTGTATTCTTTCCAACCGTCATCAAGCTTTTGTCTGCCGCTTATTTTCTGCTCCTCAAGTTCGGACTTTCCGTTGTCATATTTTTCCTGTGCTGTCGCAAGTTCGGTTTCAGCCTGCGATATTTGAGCTTGTCCCTCTGTTTTTTTACTTTCAAGCTGTGCTTGTCCGTCCGCAATCTGCTGTTCTGCACTCTGAATTTGAGCAAGTGCATAGTCAAGCTGTGCCTGTCCTTCCGCTTTTTGTGTTTCAAACTCTTGTTTTCCGTTGTTCAGCTGTTGTTCTGCCGTATCAAGCTGTTCTTGCGCCATAGCAAGTTTTGTTTCACAATCTGCTAAAACTGCCTTAACCTGTGTAAGCTGTTCCTGCAATACAGCAAGAGCGGTTTCGTCCTCTGTAACATCAATTTGCGCCTGTAAAGCCTCAATCTGTGATTTGCAAGTTGCTATTGCGGTTTCAAGCTGCGGCCTTTGATTGTTTTCAAATTCACTTTTTGCGGCATTGAATTCATCTTCTTTTTCGGCAAGAGTTTCTTCCGCTATGCTGATTTTTGAATTATATTCTTCAACACCTGCATTATATTCGGCTTTTGCACTGTCAAGTTCCGCCTGCGCAGAAGAAAGTTCGCTTTCACCTGTCGCAATGCCGTTTTCGTATTCTTCTTTAGCAGTTTCAAGCTGACTTTTTCCGTCATCTATCTGCTTTTTGGCTGTGTCAAGTTGCGATTGTGCATCTGAAATCTTATCTGTATATTCTTTTTCCGAATTATCTAAAGTTGTTTTTGCATCATCAAGTTTTGTAAGAGCCTCGGATTTTTCGGTTTCATAATCGTTTTTACTGTCCTCAAGTTCCTGTTTTGCTTTGCCTATAACATCTTTATCAAATGCCTCACAGCGTAAATCGGCGGTATTTTCAAGAACAGTTGTAAAGCTTTCAATGTCTTTTTCGTATTCGTCATCAAAGGCTGAACCGTCGCCGTCAGAAAAAGCGGTTTTCACATACATTTCCGTATATCTTTCGGTTACAAAATCATCCTGATAAATATACATAAATGCTTCAATATTGCCGTTGCCGATTGTAGTTGAGCCACGCTGATACGAAATATACATAGGTGATTCCACTTTACCGACGACGGTATATTCAAGCGTATCTACCATATCAAGTGCATTGGATTCTCCGCTTTCACTTCCAAATACAACCTTGTCGCCGATTTTATAATCACTGCTGCCGACACTGCCGTATTCAACAAGGATTTCACCCTTTTTCTCGGGTAGTCTTCCCTCTTTTATGTTTAATGTATTAAGAGCTTTATTATTGTTATAACTTTTAGGTGCAGCGGTTACTCTTATAACCTTGCCGTTACCGCCGTTTCCGTTTGATTTTAAAACAAGGTCGGCAAAATACGATGGCATAACATCGGTTACATTGTCAAGATTTTCAACCGCTTTTACATCATCTTTATCAAATCCGACAGTAGATACAAGCCTGTAATCCATAAGATTGGATTGAGAATAATACTCGTCTGCCATATTGTACATTGACGGAACCGTAGCTTTGATTCCGGCAAAAAATCCAACACCGAGTGCAATAATCGCAAGTATAGAAATAAACCTTGCTTTAGAATTTGCAATTTCTCTGAAAGTATTTTTTAACAGGGTTTTAGTCAATGTCCTCTCCCCTTTCGCAGAAAATATGAATTACCATTCGATTTCTTCAACATTTTTAGGTTCATCATTGTGAACATCCATAATTACCCTGCCGCTTCTCATCTTTATAATATGATCTGCCATTGGGGTAATTGCTGAATTGTGGGTTATGAGAACTACCGTCATATTTTCTTTTCGGCAGGTTTCCTGCAAAAGTTTTAAAATCTGTCTGCCGGTGTTATAGTCAAGAGCACCCGTCGGCTCATCGCAAAGTAAAAGTTTAGGTCGCTTGGCAAGTGCTCTTGCAATAGAAACTCTCTGCTGTTCACCGCCCGAAAGTTGAGCGGGAAAGTTTGCACTGCGCTGTGAAAGTCCGACACTTTCAAGCGCCTCTGTACTGTCCATCGGATTTTTACTTATCTGCGTTGCAAGCTCTACATTTTCTTTTGCGGTAAGGTTAGGCACAAGGTTATAAAACTGAAATACAAAACCAATGTCAAACCGTCTGTATTCAATAAGCTGTTTGTCTTTCAGCTTGCTTATATCTCTGCCGCCGACAATAATACTGCCTTTTGTACAGGTATCCATTCCGCCGAGAATATTAAGTACGGTTGTCTTGCCTGCACCCGATGCACCGACTACCACGCAAAACTCGCCCTGCTCTATATTAAAAGAAACACCCTCGACAGCGTTAATAGTCACTTCGCCCATTTTATATATTTTGTAAACATCTTTAAATTCAACAAGGCTCATAATATCCTCCCGTAACGGTAAATTTTCTTTGCTTTTTAAAGCGCTGAATATACAGAATAAACCTGCTTATAATACAATATTATAGCACTTTTTACACCTCTTATCAATATACAAATACAGTGTTGATGTCGAAAAAACCACAATATGACAAAACCGACCAAATTAATTGGCAATTGGCTTGACGAGGGTAAAAAATTATGCTAAAATACTAACGAACATAGGTTATTGCAGTGTAGATTGTTTGGTAATTGCAACTCACCGCAAACTCTGATACTATGTAATTTAAGAAACAGAAAGGTTGATACTGAAATGGCAAAGATTGATTTAACTAAGTATGGTATTACCGGTACTACTGAAATTATCCACAATCCTTCCTATGACGAACTCTTTAACGAGGAAACAAAGGCTGATTTGGAAGGCTATGAGGTTGGACAGGAAACTGAGCTTGGCGCAGTTAATGTTATGACCGGTATTTACACAGGCCGTTCACCTAAAGATAAGTTCATCGTTATGGACGAGAATTCAAAGGACACTGTATGGTGGACTTCTGACGAATACAAGAACGACAACCATCCTGCAACACAGGAAGCTTGGGAAGCTGTAAAAGCACTTGCTAAGAAAGAGCTTTCAAACAAGAAGCTTTATGTTGTAGATGCATTCTGCGGCGCTAACCACGATACAAGAATGGCAGTTCGTTTCATCGTTGAGGTTGCTTGGCAGGCTCACTTTGTAACAAATATGTTCATCAAGCCATCTGCTGAAGAGCTTGAGAACTTTGAGCCTGATTTCGTTGTTTACAACGCATCAAAGGCTAAGGTTGAGAACTACAAGGAGCTCGGTCTTAACTCTGAAACAGCTGTAATGTTCAACATCACAAGCCGTGAGCAGGTTATCGTAAACACATGGTACGGCGGCGAGATGAAGAAGGGTATGTTCTCAATGATGAACTACTACCTCCCACTTAAGGGTATTGCTTCAATGCACTGTTCAGCTAACACAGATAAGAACGGCGAGAACACAGCTATCTTCTTCGGTCTTTCAGGTACAGGTAAAACTACACTTTCAACAGATCCTAAAAGACTTCTCATTGGTGATGACGAGCACGGTTGGGACGACAACGGTGTATTTAACTTTGAGGGCGGCTGCTATGCTAAGGTTATTAACCTTGACAAAGAGTCAGAGCCTGACATCTACAACGCAATCAGAAGAGATGCTCTTCTTGAGAACGTAACAGTAGATAAGGACGGTAAAATTGACTTTAACGACAAGACAGTTACAGAGAACACTCGTGTATCTTACCCAATCAACCACATTGAGAACATTGTTCGTCCTGTATCTTCAGCTCCTGCTGCTAAGAATGTAATCTTCCTTTCAGCAGATGCTTTCGGTGTACTTCCGCCTGTATCAATCCTTACTCCTGAGCAGACAAAGTACTACTTCCTCTCAGGCTTTACAGCTAAGCTCGCAGGTACAGAGCGTGGCATTACAGAGCCAACTCCAACATTCTCTGCTTGCTTCGGTCAGGCTTTCCTTGAGCTTCACCCAACAAAGTATGCTGAAGAGCTCGTTAAGAAGATGGAAAAGAGCGGTGCTAAGGCTTACCTCGTAAACACAGGTTGGAACGGCACAGGCAAGCGTATCTCTATTAAGGATACAAGAGGTATCATCGACGCTATTCTCGACGGTTCTATCACAAAGGCTCCTACAAAGACAATCCCTCACTTCAACTTTGAAGTTCCTACAGAGCTTCCTGGTGTTGATCCTGCAATTCTCGACCCTCGTGACACATATGCAAATGTTGCAGATTGGGAAGCAAAGGCACAGGATCTTGCAGCTCGTTTTGTTAAGAACTTTGCTAAGTACGAAGGCAACGAGGCAGGTAAGGCTCTCGTAGAGGCAGGTCCTAAGGCTTAATCTTTGTATTAATTTTAGTACAAGCTAACTAAATAAATTTAAGGGTGCTTTCCATATGGACAGCACCCTTTTATAATGCGTAATATACTTAATATTTAAGACCTTAATAAAAAGTATCAACCTTTTACTTGCACAAAAGACTATTAAAAAGCATAGATTTATCCCCGTACTTTTAATAAAAATCAAGAAATAGAATTAATAAAAACAACTGCCGCACCGATCATCATAATTGCGAATACAACAACCGCAACTATCATTGAAATATTATTACTCAATGCGTTTAAATCCAAACTGTTAGACGAATTAGACTTTTTATTGGGGGCAAGCACCGGAATGTGACATTTCTTTGCCCATACAATCAGTGAATTGTAATTATCACACCAATTAGAAACACCTACAAGTTTTTTGCCGTTGACATAAATTTTAGCGGTTTTAATCCTGCTCACCTTTATGTAATTAATCTGATCATAATGATATGGTTCATCTTTATAATAAAGATAGCTCGTCTGTACACTCGGGCATTTTTTTAGTTTTAAACATATAAGTAAAGCTATAGCAAAAAATATTGCAATGCTCAATATGCTTATTATCAGAATTTGAACAGTACTTAAAGTAAAAGGCGTATGATTAACGGAAGAAGTAATCGCCTCCCGTATCAAAATTTTTGCGACAGGAATCAAGCCGATAACTATAATTGGTATAATAACGAAAAATCCGTTAAAATCATAGTTCAAATCAAATTTCTTATTAAAAACGGCTTTTTCAATGGCGGCATTTTCTTCATTTTGCCGCCTTACACCAAAATACTCAAGCTCTTCTTTGGCATAGTTATTTAAATCATTAACAATTGGCATAATGTTTCCCCTTTTTAAATCCTTTATTATTACCATAGCGGTTGCTACACCGCCGTCCTGCATCATTTTTGTGAAATAATCCGTTTATCGGTAGTTATAGCCAAACGTCCTATAAATTTATTTAAAAAATCGTCAAGCGCAGAAATATCTTGCATAAATCCGATTTCTATCGCCCAGCAAATTCTAAAAGCATAACGATATGCGTTCTCGTTTTTCATCTGACAAATCTGTAATACAAGCGATGCTGTTAATCTTTGTTCTTCACGACCGAACAATGCATCAATACTTACACCAAGCACCTGCGATATGTCAGGCAATCATTAGGCATCAGGCGTGCCGCCTCTCTCCCACTTTGACACAGCTTGCGTTGTAACACCTAACAACTGACCGAGCTGTTCTTGCGTAAGTCCTTTTTTAGTACAATATTTTTTTAATTTGCTTGCCGATAACACTCATTTTTAAACCCTCAGTTGATTTTCTGTTTTTATATTATCACAAGCAAATGGCATTTGCAAGGTTTGGTAAACAACAGAATAGAGCGGTTTATGCAAAAAGTGATATTTGAATTATTTTATAAACTGAAAACTTGAAAAATGCAATTACCTCAATTATAATAATTACATAACATTATAATTGAGGTAATTATGAAAACTAAAAAACGAAAAACCACAAAAATCACTGTACCTACCGCACTTGCTTTGATATGCTGTTTTGCGGTGATTTTAATTATAAACAATCAGCCGACAGAAAATACTGTAAAAGACGAAATTATCTCCCTTAAAGATATTCCCGATTATTCAGGTTCTGCTTTTATAGAAATAAACGGCAACGAACCGTATTTCAGTGATGATGATTACACAACATCATCATTTGAATACTATGCGGATTTAGACGAATTAGGAAGATGCGGCACAGCCTATGCCTGCGTTGGTACAGATATAATGCCGACAGAAGAGAGAGGTCAGATAGGCAGAATTAAACCGTCAGGCTGGCAAACAGTAAAATATGACTTTATTGACGGAAAATATCTGTACAATCGCTGTCACCTTATCGCCTATCAGCTTACGGGCGAAAATGCAAATGAAAAGAATTTGATAACAGGAACAAGATACCTGAATGTAACGGGTATGCTGCCCTTTGAAAAGATGGTTGCAAATTATGTAAAAACAACCGGTAATCACGCACTTTACCGTGTAACTCCTGTTTTTGAAAATGACGACCTTGTTGCCAAAGGAGTATTAATTGAGGCAAAATCCGTTGAAGATAAAGGCGAGGGTATAACATTGTGCATATACTGCTACAATGTTCAGCCAAATGTAACTATCGACTATAAGACAGGTAAAAGTGAATATAACGAAAATGAATACTAAATAAATTCCCGCAATGCATTAATCTGCATTACGGGAATTTTTCGTATTACGATCTTTTACATAATTATATAGCTGTCAAAATATTTTTCTTGAAATTTAATCTGCCGCATAATTTCTTCTTTAGTAAAAGAAATGTTTTCAGGTGTAACAATCCATTTTTCTTCTATATCATCATTACGATGAACAATCACAATTACTTTTCTTTTAAAAGATTTAAACAGATAATTCAAGCCTAAAATATAGGATTCTTGCTCCTCACCATCCGGTGCAATTTCACCGGGTACATAACCGTAATTAACAGAACAGTGAATATATTTACATATTTTGCTTTTTAAAAATATTTATCTTCTTTTATATATAACAATTTCAGGATTTGAACAATTTTCACCGTACTCGCTTACAAGAATAAAATCCAATCCGGCAACCAAACCAAAACATCTTGTAATAGAGCCATAACAAATAATATTTATATCAAATTTATCTAAAGCATTTATATAAAACTTAATAATCAATTATTTGTTTGTTTTTTTGGGAAGTGTTACAAGCATTACTGTTCCATTTTCGTCGCTTTTTTCAGCTTTTATCGTACCGTTGTGCAAAAGTACAATTTCCCATACAAGTGATAGTCCAAGACCTACACCGCCGTATGCTCTGCTACGAGATTTATCAACACGGAAAAATGGTTGAAAGATACTTTCTCTGTACTGCTCGGGTATACCATAACCGTTATCTTTAACTCGTATATAAAGCTGATTATTCTTTTCGTCAACAGTTATAATTACAGAAGCATTTTCTCTGTTGTAGCGTATTGCGTTTTCAGTTAAATTAAATAATAAACGATAAATTAAGGTGTCACTGCCTATCATCATACCATTGCCGTTGTATTCAAGGCGAATATTCTTTTTTTCTGCAAGGGGAGCAAGGTCGGTAAATATTTCTTCAATCATAGGGGCAATTTCTATTGTATCTTTGCACTCAACTGTACGAAGCTCACTCATTTCAAGCAGAGTTTTTGTCATTTGTGACATTCTTTCGTTTTGCTCTTGTAGCAGTGCAAGAAATTCTGCTGTATCGTTGCTCATATTTGGGTGCTCAACAGAAAAAAGTTCAATTTGTGCTTGAATTAAGGCAAGTGGTGTTCTTAACTCGTGCGCTGCATTTCCTGTAAATTGCCGTTGAGCAGCAAAACCGTTGTCGAGTCGGTCAAGCATATTGTTAAATGATTGACAAAACTGTTTAAATTCCGGCAAAACATCGTCGCTTATTTTCATATCTGCCAAATTGTTGGGCTGTACATTCTCTACTTGAGAGGCAAAACTTTTTAGGGGCTTTAAAGCACGACCACTGACAAAATATGCAAGTATACCACCAAGTACGCTTACGGCAATTGTTATGTACCAATTAGTAGTATTGAATGAATCTTGTGCACCACTGATAATAATGGTAAGCTCACTATCGGGATTTTCATTTTCCGGATTAAATGAACTCGGTTTTCCTTTATCAATTTCACTATATGCTGATATTCCGTTGCCTATTGAATCCATATATCGTTTGCCTGAATAACCGATTAAACAATTCATTAGCACACAAGTTATGCAAATTAAAACTGTGGTCATTAAGGTTATTCGCCATTGTAAAGAAAGTTTTTTCATTTTTTCTCCTCCATTACATAGCCCTCGCCTATACGGTTGTGAATAGGGTCATAGTCTAATGCATTACGAAGCTTTTTCCTTAATGATGAAATGTGCACTCTTATTGAGTTGCTGAAATTGTCAACACTGCTGTCCCATACGTGTTCAATCAACTCCTCTTGACTTACAGGTCTGCCTTGATTTAACATTAGATATTCAAGTATTCCTGTTTCCTTGCGAGTTAAAGATAATTCTTCATCATTTACATCTGCTTTGCGTGTTTTTGTGTTAAATGAAAGATTTGAACATTTTAAAACAATATCGTTTTGAGTGAACTTTCTAAGGGTAAGGTTTCGTATTCTTGCCGAAAGCTCATCTAAGTGAAATGGTTTTGTTAAATAATCATTTGCACCTTCATCTAATCCTAAAACCTTGTCTGCAACCTCACAACGAGCCGATAAAATTAAAACCTTTGTGTCAATGTCTGTTTGCCTCAGAGTTTTCAATACTGTCATTCCGTCAACATTAGGTAGGTTTAAATCGAGCACAACAAGGTCGAAACTTTCAACACTAAGCATATCTAATGCCTTTTGACCGTCATAGCAATAATCAACACTGTAAGCAAGACGCTTAAGACTTCTTACGATTGTGTCACAAAGAGCAACCTCGTCTTCAACAACTAAAATATGCATAAATATCTCCTAACACTTGTATTATTGGTAAAATATCTTTATTAGCTTAAATGACAAAGTGAAGTTAGGGTAAATATACCCTTTTCACAACAAAA
>ENA-OPCA01001692-OPCA01001692.1-human-gut-metagenome-genome-assembly--contig:-NODE-1692-length-16109-cov-2.684689_pt1 | contig 16109 bp, 11 predicted proteins | sample MGYA00241076_ERZ501468 | MGnify/ENA primary metagenome ERZ501468 (study PRJEB25962, sample SAMEA2042633) | human gut metagenome | biome: human gut; feature: human-associated habitat; material: faeces... | reverse complement strand
TACAAAGATAGGCTTGCCTGTTTTTTGTCGGGTTATAAATTAAAGTAAAAACATAAAATAAATGCTTTGCACGTTCCGGACAATTTATCATACCGTTCAGAATCCGAGAAATTAGTTCGGATTTTGCGAAAATAAACTCGTCGCGTACGTTGGTACGCAAGAGTTTTATTTTCACAAAAAGTGCACAGGCAAGCCGTATAAAGATAGGCTTGCCTGTTTTTTGGTTGGGTTATAAATTAAAGTAAAAAACAAAAAATAAATTGCTTTGCACGTTCCGGACAATTTATCGGATTCTGAGAAAAAAAGACGGTGCACATTGGGGAATGCACCGTCTTTTTTCGTTTAATGAACTCAATTAAGTTCACTAATAGTATAAATTATTACTGTAAAAATTGCAATATAAAGGATAAATCTTCTATATTTAAAAGGTATAAATCGTTTAAAATTGTCATATTGCGTGACAAGACGTGACATTTTTACAAATAATTCATTTATAATGTCACGCATAACGGGGATATATAAAATAACGTGACATTTTTGTATAATTTGTACATCAAACCTCTATGATTTTTGTTTTTAGTTTACCGTTTTCGATTTCAGCCTCTGCATATGTGCCTGTATAACGTATACTTCCCGGGTTTAAAAGTGTGGCTTTGCCTTTGTAATCGGTATAAGGAATGTGCGTGTGACCGAATATTATTAAATCGGGATCATATTTTTCGGCAGCCTTGCGGAGAGTCATAAATTCATATTCGTATTTTACATTCTGTTCGTGACCGTGCGTAATAAATATCTTAACACCGTCTATTGTAACAAGCATATGTGACGGCGCTTTTGAAAAGTAGTCGTTGTTGCCTTTTACATAATATATAGGTATGTTTGGGTATATCGACTCCAAATCTTCCGCGTCACCTGTGTAATCGCCTGCGTGGAAAATCGCACTTACACTGTCGGCTTTTTCAATTATATCTAAACAGCGGTTAATATCGCCGTGAGTATCGGAAAAAATCAAAATTTTTTTCATAATCTAATCCTCTCAATATAAAAAGTATGTATGTAGTATATCATATGCAAACGCAATTTGTCAAAAAATGATGTCGAAATATTTTTATATATCGACAACAGGATTTTACATATTTATCCATAAACAAGTGGTATAATAACCTATATTGCACTTGTAGGAGGAATTAAAAATGAGTCAGCCAGCGGTAAAAAGACAACGGAATACAGAAATGCTCCGAGCACCGTCTGTGAGAGATGCGGGAATGAGTATGCTATTGCTTTTGGCAGGACGAGCGTCTGTTTTGGGACTTTTTCCGTTCGGAGTGGCTTTTTTTGCTTCTTGCTTTGATAAAAGTATTGCGTATCTTGGTATAACTGTGCTTTCGATTGCACTTATGACGTCGGCAGGCAGTGCGGTGCTTACAAAATATCTTGTTGCGGCACTGTTGTTTTGGATATATACACGTTTCAGAAATAAGGAAAATCTTGTGCTTGACGCGGCGTGCGTTGGCGGTGCGGTTATGGTCGGCGGATTTGTTTTTCTTATATATACATATGTCGGAGCATACGATATACTTATGCTTTTTGTTGAGGCGATAGTCACTTCACTCATGTATATAATATTCAAAAAAGCACACGGATTGATTGCAAACCGCAAAAAACGCACGCAGACCGCACAGGACGAGCTTATCAGTATTTCTGTAAGCGTGGGTGTTTTTATAACTGGACTTTCGGGAATTGTGTTTCCGTATAATATCAGTCTTGCCAATATAGTTTCCGTATATGCGGTACTTTGTATTGCACTTCACGGCGGTATTGCGGCGGCGGGCAGCGGGGGACTTTGTATAGGGTTTATGTCGGCAATGTCGTCACCGTCGGCGGTTGTGACTATGGGTATTTTCGGTATAAGTGCATTGTTCGGAAATTTGCTGAAATCGTTCGGACGTTTCGGAGTTGCGTTGGGATTCTTGGGCGGCAGTGCGGTGGCACTTTTGTATGCGGGAAGTGCATCGTCTTTGCCTGTGACGATTATCGAAACAGCGATAGGGGCGGTGCTTTTTGTACTGACACCGAATAAAGTTCAAGGGTATATAAAATCTTTTTTTGCAAGGTCGTTAAAGCTTGAAACGGTGAGTGCGGACGTAAGAGTTAAAGAGTATTTGTCTATGCAGCTTGAAAAATCGGCAAAGGCATTTAAGAGTTTGGAGGAGTGTTTTTCAAATGCTTCGGAGAAAAGACTGAAATCATATAATAAAGATGTTGCTACGCTTTTTGATGAGGTTGCGGACAGAGTGTGTGAGGGGTGTCCGAATGCGGTTAAATGCTGGCAGTCCGACTTTACACGCACATACCGCAGTATAATGCTGTTGCTTGATACGATTGAAACAAGGGGGATATTGGAGTTTACATCAGTACCGAACAGCTTTAAGGATAAATGCTTACGACCTGATTTGTTCGTTGTGGAGTTTAATCACGTCTATGAACTGTATAAGAAAAACCTTGTACGGACGGGTGAGGCGGTTACAAGCCGTGACTTGGTTGCAAGACAGTATAAAGAAATGTCAAGCCTTATGGACACAATGGCGGAAAATATATGTTCCGGCTTTACGTTCAGAGAGGATTTGGAGGAAACACTTATTGCCGAGCTTGACAAAGTCGGAATTATGGCATTTGAAATAAGCGTTATTGAAAGCAGTCACGGAAAAATGGAGGTGTATCTCGGAACGTCTAAGGGTACGGAAGTCGGGAAGATTGAAAACGTGCTTGAAAGCGTTGTCGAAACACCTATGGGCTATGAATGTGACAGTGCGAACGGACTTATGAAATTTGTGTCACGCGCAAAATTTACCGCAGATATTGCGATAAGACAGATAAGCCGAGATTTCAGCGAAGTGTCGGGCGACAGTATAGATACGTTTGTGACGGAGGATTATAAACAGTATGTGATTTTGTCGGACGGTATGGGCAGCGGTAAAAGGGCAATGTTTGAGAGCCATATAACACTGAAATTGTTGAGAGAATTTTTGCAGTCGGGGTTTGGCGTGAAAACGTCTATTGATATGATAAATTCGGCACTCTGTTTAAAACTTGACTATGAGTGTTTTTCTACCGTGGACCTGCTATGTATAGACCTTATGACAGGTATATGTGAGTTTTTCAAAATCGGCGGTTCGGAGAGTATTGTACTTCACGGTCCGAATGTTGAAACGGTGTTTTCTGTATCGTTGCCTGTCGGTATGCTGCCTGATATAAAGGTACAGGGACAAGCCAAACGCCTTGATGACGGTGATATAATAATAATGATGTCGGACGGAATAAGCGAAGCGGGATTTGGTACTGTCCGTACAGATTGGCTGAAAAAAGAAATAAAAATGCCGTTTGACACTATGGACGAAATGTCACAATCCGTAATTGAAAACGCAGTCAAAAAAAGCCGTGACGCAGTAATCGACGATATGACCGTTGCGACAATAAGGTTGATAAGAAACTAAAAAAGACAATATTTGAAAAATATATTGCAATTCCTACCAAGATATGATAAGCTATATATGTAAAAATTTATATGTGGGAGGCAATTATTTTATGAGAGAGAAAATTTTAAGTATGATTTTGGCACTGTCAATGCTGTGTGCATTTGTGCCGATGACGGCAAGTGCGGAAACGTATGAGAACTATTTGGAATATTGGGTAAATGAAGATAATACGGTTACGATTTCAAAATGTGCCAAGGAAGTGGCGGAAGTAAATATACCAAGTGAAATTGAGGGAGCAACGGTAACTGAGATTGATGGCGATGCGTTTTTTAAATGTGTGGATTTGAAGAAAGTAACAATCCCGTCAACCGTAACTTCAATAGGGTACGATACATTTTTGGGCTGTACAAGCCTTGAAAATATAGTTGTCGATTCTGAAAACAAAAATTATATTTCAGAGGACGGAATACTTTTTAACAAGAGTAAAACAGAACTTATTCAATATCCTGCTGCAAAAAGTGGTGTAAGCTATACAATTCCGTCAAGTGTTTCGAAAATTGACGGTTGCGCTTTTAAGTATACACAAAATGTTAAGACTATAAATGTTCCGCAACAAACAACATCAATAGCAGCGGGTGCATTCAGTAACAGCGTTAATTTGGAAGCGATAAACGTTGATGAAAACAACAGTGATTACAGTTCAGAGGACGGAGTGTTGTTTAATAAAGGTAAAACACAGATTTTTGCATATCCGTCGGGCAAGAGCGATACAAGTTATGCTGTTTCGGAAAACGTGACGGCTATAAAGGCGCAGGCATTTTCGGGCTGCAAAAATTTGATCTCTGTTTCTCTTTCGGATAATGTCAATACTATGGGAACTTCTGTATTTTCCGGCTGTACAAATTTGACAGAAGTGGTATTGTCTGAGAATCTAAGTTGGATTCAGGGTTCGACATTTTCAAATTGTACAAGCCTAAAGAGTGTAAAAATTCCAAGTGATGTAGATACAATATATTCTTCTGCTTTCAGCGGTTGTGCAAGTCTGGAAAGTATAACAATACCTAAAAGTGTTGATTTGATTGAACAGTATGCGTTTTATGATTGTAACAGCTTAAAAGATATATACTATTTTGGTACCGAAACACAATGGAATAAAATTGATATAGAAGAAAACAGCGCAGGTGACGGCAACGGCGCGTTGAAAAACGCGACAATTCATTATAATAAAACAATCGAGCCGTTTACTTACAATTTTAGTACCGACGGAAAATCTGTGGTTATTGTTAAGTGTGACAAATCTGTCAGCGAAGCTACTATACCGAGTGAAATTGAAGGCTTGCCGGTTACGGTGATAGATGACAATGCATTTAATTCTTGCAGCAATTTAGCAAATATAAACATACCTGAAAGTGTTGAACGTATAGGCGTCGGTGCTTTTTATTCGAGCGGAGTAGTCAATGTTACAATGACGGATAATGTTAAAAGCATAGGAGAGGAAGCTTTTAGCTGGTGCAACAAGTTGGAAAGCATAAAGCTGTCTGAAAATATCGACAAAATAGAAGAAAATATGTTTTACGAATGTGAAAGTTTGACAAGTATTGACATACCGAATAAGGTTAAGTCGATAGGGATGAGTGCATTTGCCTTCTGTACAAACTTAACCACTGTAACGATGGGTAAAAATATAAATAAAATTGCAAAAAATGCTTTTAGTGATTGTTATAGTATTACCAATGTGTATTACGCAGGTACGGAGGAAGAGTGGAGTAAGATTGTGTTGGTCGGAAATACATATCTTACAAACGCAACAATCCATTATAACGGAATACCTACGGATATGACTATGACAACGGTAGAAGTTACAAAAACAGAAAACGACACATCATATGATTTTGATATATCCGCACAAATGAAGTACGGCGACTGCTATGTATATGCGGCAATGTATGATGAAAACGGCGTTATGATTGGAATTGACAGAGTACCGCTTTCGATGAAAGACGATACAAAAATTTCTCTTGACAAAAAGGATAATGCCAAGAACGTGAATATATTTGTATTGTCATCACAATTACAACCTATTTCGGAAAAGAAAACAGTAAAATTAGTAGAAGAATAAGTATAAAAAAATGGCACGAAAGTGCCATTTTTTTATACCAACTTTTTATTAATCCACTTACCCGAATAGTATCGGATAACGGGTACTGACGCACCCATTGCCCAGGCGAGCGGAGTAGCAATCCAAATACCTGTTGAGCCGAGCGGGCGAACAAGTATATACGCGAAAATAATTCTTCCTATAAGTTCAAGTATACCTGCGACTGCGGAGGTATTAACATCACCCGCACCGCGAAGAACGTTTAAATATGTTCTCATACCCGCCGCAACTATATACGCAACACATACGATAGTAAGGTACTTGCTTCCTATTGCGATAGCCTCTGCGGCTTGTGTTTTGTCAAGGAACAAGCCAAGCAGTTGATTACGGAACAATACAATTCCGGCAGCAATCACTATACATATACCGATAAGCGACGCAAGTGTTTGATACATACCCTTTTTTATTCTGTCCATCTGATTTGCACCGATGTTTTGACCCGAGAAAACCGACAATGCCGAGCCGACCGATACAATCGGTGCGATTGCGATTGAGGCGATTTTTACGGCGGCGGTATAGCCTGCCATAGTCATTGCACCGAATGAGTTTACAAGACGTTGCACGCTCATTGTGCCGAGTGAAATCAGACAGCTTTCAAGTGCCGACGGTATTCCTGTTTGGAAAATCCGTTTGATTGCGCGTTTTGTTGTTTGGAAGTTTATGCCCTCAAGATTAAGCTGTCTGCGGTGTCTTACCATATGTATAATACAATAAATCGCACTGATAATCTGTGCGATAACGGTTGCAACCGCCGCACCGACAACACCTGTTTTAAACACAACAACGAACAACAAGTCGAAAACTACATTTAATACAGAAGAAAGTATAAGTGCGTAAAGCGGTGTACGGCTGTCGCCAAGACTTCTGAGTATTGCGCTTGACGCGTTATACATAGCCGTACCGATTGTAAATGCGAATATTACGTTTATGTATGCAACCGCCTCGTCAATTACATTGTCGGGCGTGTTCAGAAACGATAAAATCGGCCGTGAAAACACAACTCCGGCAACTGACGTAACCACCGCCAAAATTCCTACTATGTAAATAAGTCCCGTAACCGTTTTTCTCAGTTCATCAAAATTCCTTGAACCGAAACACTGTGCTATAATAATTCCCGCACCGCTCGTAAGTCCCATCATAAGACAAATCATAACTCCGACAATCGTACCTGTCGAACCTACCGCCGCAAGAGATTCAGCCCCCACAAACTTACCGACAATCGCCGCGTCAACAAAGTTATACACCTGTTGAAAGATATTTCCGATCAGCATCGGAACTGAAAAAGAAATTATCAATTTTAACGGATTTCCTTTAGTCATATCGCTTATCATTTCACAATACACCGCCCCTCGTTTTAATAACTTATGACATTATAGTCTATTAAATTCATAAAGTCAATAAGGTTGAAAAATTTATTTTTATTTGTTATAATATTGTTAAAAAAGACAAGGGGGTCTTAAAATTGAAAGTGTTGTTGTTATCCGTAAAAGCCGGTTACGGACATCATTCTACGGCTAAGGCTATTATGGAATATTTCGAGGAGAACGGACATCAATGTCATATGCTTGATATATTCGACTATGTAAATCATCGTTTGGGAAATTCAATACAGGACGGATACTTGCTTTCGACAAAGTACCTTGCAAAGACGTATGCGAAGGCTTACGGCAAACTTACACAAAAGGATGAACCGTATGATCGTAATTCGCTTGTATCGATATTTTCGCGATTTGTTTCAAAGAAACTTGAAAAGTTCGTTGCTGAATATGATCCCGATTTAATAATCGGTACGCATAGCTATGCCGGAGTGTGTATAAGCATACTTGCCGACCGTGCGGCTTTTGACTGTCCGTCTGTCGGAATAGTAACCGATTTCACCGTACATCCGTTTTGGGAAAGTACGTTTCTTGACTATTACGTAATTCCGGATGAGCTTTTGGAACACGAAATGCAGAAAAAAGGTATAGCGAAAAAGAAACTTTTGCCTTTCGGTATACCGATAAGAGAACAGTTTGTAAAGAAAAACGACCCTATTGAGGCACGGAAAAAACTCGGGATTGAAAATATTCCCACTATACTTATAATGATGGGTTCAATGGGGTACGGAAATATAAAAAAGATTTTGGCACAAATAGATACATATCCGAAAGATTTTCAAGTGCTGTGCGTTTGCGGTACGAATAAGAAAATAAAAAGCGTAGTTGATGAATGTGAGTGGAATAAAAAAATATATTCATACGGATTTGTCGATAATGTTGACGTGATGATGGATGCCGCCGACTTTATAATAACAAAGCCGGGCGGGCTTACAACATCGGAAGCACTCGCTAAAGGCTTGCCGATGATAACAATGAATCCGCTTCCCGGACAAGAGGACAGAAACCTTAATTTCCTTGTGAATAATGGCGCGGCAATTATGGTAAACGACACTTATCCGATTTCTGAGGCGATAAATCAAATGTTTGCTTGTCCTTGGCGTGTTGCAATGATGGAGGAAAGCGTAAGACATCTCGGTAAACCGAATGCAACGGCTGACCTTTATAATTTCTGCTGTGCAAAGGTTTTGGCAAAATCAACGCTTATTTGAAATTCTTTGTTATTTAGGTAATTTAATATGCCTGCGTCTGTTTTAAAATCAAATACCAACTTGTAACTTGCAAGCTTCATACCTCCGCTGTGCCGTGAGCCGTACTTCGTATCTCCGTACAGCGGATTTCCTATATGCGAAAACTGTGCTCTGATTTGGTGTGTGCGTCCTGTTTCAAGTTCGACTTCAACAAGTGAAGTGTCTTTTTTTTCGGCAATAACATTATATTTTGTGCCGATTTTCTTTGAATTTTCTTCATGATAATCGGAAACCGTAACTTTTTTGTCACCGCGTGTAAGATATGAGGTAAGGTGACCGCTTTTTTTTAGATGACCTTCGACAATGCAAAGGTATATCTTTTTAATTTCGCGACTGCGGATTTTTTCGTTGATTATACGAAGTGCGGCGGCATTTTTCGCACCGATTATTATACCTGACGTATTTCTGTCAAGGCGGTTGCAGAATGACGGCGAAAAGCTGTGTTCGTTTTCGGGATTGTATTCGCCTTTTTTGTACAGATAACTCTGCATTCTTTCAAGAAGCGTATCCTTTGTGCCTTTATCGTCCGAATGGACTACAACACCGCTTTCTTTATTAATAAGTATAATATTTTCGTCCTCATATACAACGTCAATATCGGAATTGCCTGCTTTAAAGCTTGATTTGCTTTCGTAAAATTCGTCTTTAAAAAATAACTTCAACACATCGCCGTTTTGGAGCATATATTTGCCGTCTTTAATGTGTTTGCCGTTTACTCTGACGCAATTTTTTCTAAGACTTTTATATAACATACTCTGTGGCATATTGACAAGATATTTTGTAAGAAACTTGTCAAGTCGTTGCCCTGCGTCGTTTTGATTTATCGTGATTTCCCTCATTTGTTACCTCGATTGATATTTTATTTGTAAACATTTATTTTTGATATTGTATCATAAAAAAAATTGTGTTACAATATAGTTTGCATAAATATTTTATATGAATGAAAAATTGTATTCAAATTTCGGAAGGAGAAAAAATATGGGAATTTTTGGTGGCGGTTATGATAAACCGGGTAAGGGAGTAGATAAGAACGAACCTAAAAAGAAAGGTTTTTTCTTATTTTTTGATATTGTGATACGTAAGTTCACTAAATTTTTGGGTGCGAACTGTCTTTATGCGATAACGAGTATTATATGGATTGCGATTTTATATATTTTCGGCGGTATAGTTTTGAGCAGTACGCATATCGTTCAGAATGTTTCAGACACTATTATTTCACTTGGTACGGAATCAAGTGCGGAAAATGTGCAGGGAAGCATTATGATACTTATTCAGCTTGCTTTTTCAATCGGTGTGTTCACGTTTTGGGGTTCAGGTCCTGCAACGGCGGCTTATTCGTATATAACAAGATGTTTTACACGCGGTGAACATACTTGGGTTTTGAGTGACGGTGCGGACAAGTTTAAGGAAAACTTTAAACAGGGTATGGTAGTTGTGCTGATTGACGCGGTTTTGCTTGTGTTCGGACTTAATGCAATTCTTTTCTATCATTCGCTTTACGTTTCAACGGGCAGTATGCTTTGGATGATGTTGCTGTATGTTATGATACTCGTACTTGTTGTTTATACAATGATGCACCCGTATTTGTATCAAATTATGGTTACATTTGAATGTGGAATCGGCTCGCTTTATAAAAATGCGTTGCTTATAACACTTGCAAAATTACCGGGTAACTTTTTTACAACGCTTATAGGAGTACTTATATACGGTGCGTTGTTTACATTCGTTAATCCGCTTGCAGCGGCAATTATAGTAGTAGTTGTCGGACTTTGCGTTACTTGCTATCCGCCGCAATTTTATGCTGCAAGAGTAATTGAACGCTCAATATTAAAGGATATGAAAGAAAAACAGCCTAAGGTTGAATATATCGGGGAGGAAGAATAATGGTTTTAGGTGAATATGATGTTGCCGTAATCGGAGGCGGTCACGCAGGGTGTGAGGCGGCTTTGGCGGCGGCAAGATTGGGTATGAAAACGGTTATGTTTTCAATAAGCCTTGACGCAATAGGAAATCTTCCTTGTAACCCAAGTATAGGCGGTACGGCGAAAGGTCACCTTGTTCGTGAGCTTGACGCACTCGGCGGTGAAATGGGTAAAGCGGCGGACGCTTCGTTTATACAGTCGAAAATGCTTAATAAAGGCAAAGGCCCTGCCGTACATTCGCTCAGAGCGCAGATTGACAGAAAAAAGTATCACGTTGAAATGAAAAAACGTGTTGAAAATCAAAAGAATTTACAGGTTAAACAAGCGGAAATCGTAAATGTAATTACCGATGAAGATAATAATGTAACGGAAGTTGTAACACATACAGGCGTTGAATATAAGGTAAAAGCGGTTATTATTGCCAGCGGAACTTATTTAAAGGGTAAAATTCTTATCGGAAGTTATTCGCGTGAAAGCGGTCCTGACGGAATGTTCCCTGCAAATGAACTTTCGGAAAATCTTCGCAGATTGGGTATTGAATTAAAGCGATTTAAAACAGGTACTCCAGCAAGAGTGCACGCGGATACGCTTGACTACAGTAAGATGGAGCTTGAGGAGGGTGACGAAAAAATCGTGCCGTTCTCGTTTGAAACGGAGAATGTCGGCAAAAATCTTGTTCCTTGCTACCTTGTGTATACAAATGAAAAAACTCACCAAATTATACACGACAATCTCGGTCGTTCGGCAATGTACGGCGGTATGGTTGAGGGTATAGGTCCGCGATACTGTCCGTCTATCGAAGATAAGGTTGTGCGTTTTTCGGAAAAACCAAGACATCAGCTTTTTATGGAGCCGATGGGACTTGATACAAAGGAAGTATATGCACAAGGCTTTTCAACGAGTATGCCTGAGGACGTACAGCTTGAAATGTATCGAAGTGTTGAGGGACTTGAAAATGTCGAAATTATGCGTCCTGCATATGCAATAGAATATGATTGCTGTGATCCGACTCAACTGTATGCAACTTTGGAATTTAAGAATGTGCATGGACTTTACGGTGCGGGACAGTTTAACGGTACGTCCGGCTATGAGGAGGCGGCATCACAAGGACTTATTGCCGGAATTAATGCGGCATTGAAACTTAAAAACGAAGAACCGCTTACATTAAAACGTTCGGACGGATATATCGGCACACTTATAGATGACCTTATAACAAAGGGTACAAACGAGCCGTATCGAATGATGACATCACGTTCGGAATACCGTTTGCTTTTAAGACAGGATAACGCAGATGAAAGACTTACTCCGTTCGGATATAAAATCGGTCTTATATCGGAAGAAAGATATAAAAAGTTCCTTGAAAAAATGGATATGGTTGAAAATGAAATTAAGCGTGTGACGTCGGTTATAGTACCGCCGAAAGACGCAAATCCGCTTTTGGAACAGTATAATTCGACCGCCGTTAAGACGGGAATACGTCTTAGCGATATGATAAAACGTCCAGAACTTGATTATGAAAAACTTGCACCTGTCGACCATAACCGTCCGACACTTCCGGACGCAGTTTGTGAACAGGTTGAAATTAAACTGAAGTATGACGGCTATATAAAAAGACAGATAGCACAGGTTGAGCAGTTTAAGAAAATGGAGGAAAAACTTCTTCCCGAAAATCAGGATTATTCTGATATACACGGCTTGCGTTTGGAGGCAAGACAAAAATTGAATAAGATACAGCCAAAGTCACTCGGACAAGCGTCAAGAATTTCCGGTGTTTCACCGTCCGATATGTCGGTATTGATTGTATGGTTGGAATCACAAAAAAGATAACAAAAAAATGTGTGTCATTTGATATGACACACATTTTTTGCTACTCATTATCATTTACCATATGATTAATTCTTGCGGGGATTTCGTTTGTTACTATGAAGTCCACACCGTAATCAATGTATTTTTGTGCTGTTTCCGTGTCGTCAACAGACCATACACCGCAGAAAATATTTTGTTGATGGAGTATATCTATTGCGGCTTTATCCACTTGCGGATAGTTATACAAAATACCTCTGTTTTCGGATATTTCCGTAATACGCTCAAGATTATCCGTATACGGTGCAGGAGTGTAACCGATTGTCATAACAGGGATAATACTGTTTCTTGCACGAATTTCTTTTACATCATCAATCGCACCTGTGATTATACAATGCGTTTCAAGTCCGCTTGCTATTATTGTGTTTAGAAATACATCGTAATTAGTGATATTTTTGATTTCGATAATCGGTACATTTCCGTATGTACTGCATATCGAAAGATATTCTTCAAGAGTAGGTATTTTTAAGTTTTCGTTTGTGTCGAGATAATTTCCGTAGTCAATTTGGAACTGGCTTAAATCGTCAAGCGTGTAGTCGGAAATAGCTCCCGAACCGTTTGTTGTTCTGTCAAGAGTGTCATCGTGCATACAGACGAATTGACCGTCACTTGTTTCGCAAATATCCGTTTCGATACCCCAAAAGCCGATTTTACCGGCAAGCTCAAATGCCGGAATACTGTTTTCGGGTGCGTAGTTTGAATATCCTCTGTGTGCGACAAAACGTTCCGTACTGCCGTCTGAAAATACGGTTGATGTACCGCTTTCGGCTTGCTGTGCATTCGCCGGAGTGGCGATTGCGTCATTGTTATTGGAAGAAGGAAAGAATTTTAACATAACAGCAGACACGGCAAAAAGAAGTACGGTAAGTATCCATAATTTGCGTCGTACATTGTACATATTAAAAACCTCCTTTCACGTCTGCTCGTTTATTTAGAATAATGATTTTATACCTATTATAATAAGAATAATTCCGCCGAGTATTTCTGCTTTGTCGCCAAGTTTCTCACCTGCTTTTGTACCGACAAATAATGCGATAAGACTTAGAACGAATGTAGTTACCGCAATAATCGGTGCGGACTGCCATATGTTTGCACTGTTTGCGGCAAACGAAACACCTATGGCGAATGCGTCAATGCTTGTTGCAACTGCTTGAACAAGTAATATCCAAAGTGTGAGTTTTTTCGGTTCGGACTCTTCGTCTTTGGCAAGACCCTCACGAATCATATTAATACCGATTATACCGAGAATAAGCAGTGAAATCGGTCCTGACCATCTTTCAATAAACGATGCAAAAAGACTCCCGAGAAAGAAACCTAAAATCGGCATTATTCCTTGAAAAAGTCCGAACATAATCGGCATTGAAAGTTTTCTTGGCCCTGTCATATTCGTATAGACCATTGAACTTGCGATACAGACCGCAAAAGCGTCCATACTTAGTGCTATACCGATAAGAACTATTTCTGAAATTGACATTATGTATTCCCCCAGAATTTAGCTTCGAATTTATATTATACTATATATTCTGCCTTTAATCAAGGCAATATTCAACAAAAAACGCAAAAAAGCCTTCAGAGGTCTACAAATTGTCCGGAACGTGCAAGGGATTATTTTTATATTTTAAGATTTGAATTTACAGCTATAAAAAATAACAGGCAAGCTACGGCTTGCCTGTGTACTTTTTGCGAAAATAAACTCTAACGTACCCATGTACGCCGACAACTTCTGCCGGTGTGTGATATGATTTTTAGTTTGTACGAATAACAACGGTCTGTGTATCTCCGTCCCAGTCAACGTCAAAGCCTACCATATCGGCAATGTCACGGATTTTGAAGTAAGTATTTCCGTTGATGTTGTAAGAAAGAACTTCTTTTTCTTCGCCGTCCACATAAACAGGGGCGGTGTTTTGGTCAACATTAAGTGCGGCTGAATGGTCGCTGTTAAGCTCGCCGCCGACTATTGTGTATTTAACTCCCGTTGAAATTGCGATAGCACTCAAATTCTCGTCCCACGCAACGTCAAAACGTGCATTTGTTGTACGAAGTACCATTGCAATATCACGAATTTTATAATAGTTTGAGTCGTTTACGGAATAACCCGATACTTCAACGTCTATACCGTTTACGGATAGTTTTGCATTTGAATTTGTTGCGGTAAGCGTGTTGATACCCTCGTATCTGTCGACAAAATCCTTGATTTTTGCTCTGTTCGGATAACCGTTTGTCAAAAAGTCGTTGCCGTACATATCAACGTAAGGAACGGTTTGATATGAGCTTACATATGATTTAAGTATTTTTTCTGTTGAGAAAGTCTGACCGTCAAACATAAGCTTGTAGAAGTTGATAACCGAAGAATAGCGCGGTACTTCACGACCGACAAATATGTATCTTCCGCCGTCTTGGTATACGGTGATGTCCGAAAGGCAAGTACCGATAATGTTGTTAGGAACGTCAATATTTGAAATTGTATTGCCTTTCATAGTGAACGCGGCTGAAATACCTCCGTCCATACCGTCACGCATAACGAATGCCTCCGGTATACCGTTTCTGTCAAGATCGGTAAGAACTACTTGATTGTATGACGGATCTGATGACATAATTTTCATAAGACGTGTAACGAACGCTTCACGCCAACTCTCTGCCGCAAATGTACCTGTTACGCAAAGCGTAAACATCATAGCAGTGGCAATTATCGCCGAAATAATCTTTTTCATTTTATTTTTCCTTTCATAATAAAAAGTGTTCGAGTTCTTTTTAAATATCTGTATTATACTAAAATTTTTTAGTGTTGTCAAATCTGACACTATTTTTACGAATATCGCTTGAATATTTGACTGTAATTTATTATACTAAAAGAAAAAGATAACTAAAAACAGAGAGAAGAAGATTATATGAAGTACAGAGAAATGGCGGGAGAGAAAATATCGGTATTGGGATTCGGTTGTATGAGATTTCCGACAACGTCAAAAAATGCGGAAGACATTGATGCCGAAAAATCAGCAAAAATGCTTGTATACGCTATTGAAAACGGTGTGAACTATTTTGATACAGCGTATGTTTATCACGGCGGAAAAAGTGAAAGTTTTATAGGCGGAGTTTTAAAGCCGTATCGTGACAAAATACATATTGCCACGAAATGTCCTATATGGGAAGTGAAGTGTGAGGAGGATTTCGACCGTTTGCTTAACGAACAGCTTGAAAGACTTCAAACCGATTATATTGATTTTTACCTTATGCATGCACTTGATAAGGACAGATTTAAGAATGTTGTCGAAAAATTCAATCTTATAGACAAGCTCAACAAGGCGAAAGCCGACGGCAAAATCCGTCATATCGGTTTTTCGTTCCATGATGACGTTGAAACATTAAAAAAGATTATTGACGCAAACCCTAATTGGGAGTTTTGTCAGATACAGCTTAACTATATTAACGTAAAATATCAGGCTGGTCTTGAGGGGCTTGAATATGCACATAAAAAAGGACTTGACATGGTTATAATGGAACCGCTTTTGGGCGGTAAACTTGCGAACCCGTCACCGCAGGTCGCAAAAATGCTGTCTGACGAAAAGACGCCTGTTGAGTGGGCAATGGATTTCCTGTGGAACAGAGAAGAAGTATCACTTCTTTTGAGCGGTATGGGTGCAATGGAACAGGTGCAGTCAAATATAGACTATGCGGATAAAGCGGAAGTGGGTATGCTGACGGAAGAAAATCTTGATATGCTTGCAAAGACAAAAGAGGTATTTGACAAAATGGCACTTGTACCGTGTACAAAATGTGCTTACTGTATGCCTTGCCCGTTCGGACTTGACATACCGAAAACATTTGAGGCGTACAATGCAACAGCTTCACTCGGTACAGACAGAGCTAAGGCGATTTATGCAGAACTTAACAAGGGTGCGGACCAATGTAAGAAATGCAAAAAATGCGAAAAAGTCTGTCCGCAGAGTATTAAAATCAGTCACACAATGACTGAAATTGCAAAAATATTTGCGAAATAATTATAAAGGCTGTCTGATAAATTGCAGACAGCCTCAGCGTGTAGACAAAAGTGTCTACACGCTGGC
>ENA-OPCA01001672-OPCA01001672.1-human-gut-metagenome-genome-assembly--contig:-NODE-1672-length-16307-cov-8.689084_pt1 | contig 16307 bp, 10 predicted proteins | sample MGYA00241076_ERZ501468 | MGnify/ENA primary metagenome ERZ501468 (study PRJEB25962, sample SAMEA2042633) | human gut metagenome | biome: human gut; feature: human-associated habitat; material: faeces... | reverse complement strand
TTAATAATTGATATAGTTCTTCCAATTCACATATATTTTCTTTATTTATTGAAGTTATTACTGATGTCGAAATATTATTTTTTCTTAATTCTTTCAATGCTTTAATACTTTTATTGAATGATCCCGATCTCCGTATAAAATCGTGAGTTTTTTCAAGACCATCAATACTTAAACAGACACTTCTAATTCCTGATGTTATCGCATTATGAATAAAGTTTTCATCAATCAACCAACCATTTGTAATAATACTTGTTATTATGCCATTATCTACTAATCTTTTCGCAATAATATGCCAGTCACTACGTGTCGTAGGTTCCCCTCCAGATAATGTAATAACTTTTAATCCCAAATCTTTTAATTGGTCACACACCTCAAGAGCTTCTGATGTATTCAACTCATCGGGTAGCGCTTCCGCACAACTTGAACCGCAATGTTTACAACGCATATTACAACCCATTGTTATTTCCCATACAGCTGTAGTTAATTTATTCATATATTCTCTCCTATAATCCTTTTTAAATAAAAAAGACCTACTCTATATTTCTTTTTACATAGAGCAAGTCTTTTCTACAAACTACATTCTCACACCTGTTCCGTACATAACTGGTCCAAATAAGTTCTTAGAGGTTTTTAATTCAGAAATCTCTACAAACTCCAAGCTCAATTCTTCAAGATTAAACATTTTTATCCACCTCCCGTTTATTGAATTTATCTTAAAAATACATCTCTTATTTTCAAATGTCAAGTTATTTTCATTATTTTTTCCAAATTTCGAGTTCAAATTCTCGTTTTATTTGTAACATATTTTCCATTTTCTACGCATACATCAGATCTCTTAACCACTTATAAATGTCCGTAAAATTGCAAAAGCAACTGGAATCAGTGCTACAACCTTATATTCAATCATTCAAAAAGATTCCAATATTCGATTTGATTTTGCTTTAAGACTTGCAAACTAATTGCAAATTGATGTGAATGAGATATGTTCTGCCAGTCCATTTTCTGACACAATTAAGGAAGAAGAGATTTATCCTACACTTCCAGACGGTTTGAACGGAGCCTTAGACGCAAGTCGTGTAAAGACTTACTTAAAAAATTCTATGTATCCGTTGATGTATCTTTTTGGCAAAAATAGTATGCCTGATGTAGATAATCTACTTACATCATTCTATCAGCTTGATGATGAAGCCAGACAGGAAGTTGTAGAAACAATCCGTCTGAAACTGCAATATCATCGAGATCCGAAACGTGCTGAACAGATCAAGCAGATTAAAGGTTGGTAAAAAATCACTCCTGTGAATGGCAAACATTCGCAGGAGTTTCTTTTTGGGCACCGTTTTGGCACCACTGGTCTTATTTTTCAATTTTAAATTTATCTGTATTTTATCTTGCTGATAAATATTTCGCTATTTCTCTACTTATAATTTTTCAAATCATTCTCTCTTTAAGATACAGAAAAACCCGTAGAACCGAAGTTCTACGGGTATCTTACGTTTAGACACAACGTTATCTTACGATAACAAATCCATATTAAGATTGTATTACTCAATAACTGTAGCAACACGTCCAGATCCTACTGTACGTCCACCCTCACGGATAGCGAATGTAAGACCCTGCTCCATAGCTACTGGATGAATCAGCTCGATTGTCATCTCTACGTTATCACCAGGCATGCACATCTCTGTTCCTGCTGGAAGCTCGCAAACACCTGTTACGTCTGTTGTTCTGAAGTAGAACTGTGGACGATAGTTGTTGAAGAATGGAGTATGACGTCCACCCTCGTCCTTTGTAAGAACGTAAACCTGAGCTGTAAACTTATGGTGACATGTTACTGTACCAGGCTTAGCAAGAACCTGTCCACGAACGATCTGGTCACGGTTAATACCACGGAGAAGTGCTCCGATGTTATCACCAGCCTGAGCCTCGTCTAACTGCTTACGGAACATCTCGATTCCAGTAACAACAGTCTTCTGAACGTCCTCTTTAACACCAAGGATCTCTAACTCGTCGTTGAGGTGAAGTGTACCACGCTCTACTCTACCAGTTGCAACAGTACCACGACCTGTGATTGTGAATACGTCCTCTACTGGCATAAGGAATGGCTTATCTGTATCACGCTCTGGATCTGGGATATAAGAATCAACAGTATCCATAAGCTCCATGATCTTGTCTCCCCAAGGTCCCATTGGATCCTCAAGAGCCTTAAGAGCTGATCCCTGGATGATTGGGCAATCATTGAATCCGTACTCCTCAAGCTGCTCTGTAACTTCCATCTCTACGAGCTCGATAAGCTCTGGGTCGTCAACCATATCACACTTGTTAAGGAATACGATGATGTAAGGAACACCTACCTGACGAGAAAGGAGGATGTGCTCCTTTGTCTGAGCCATAACACCATCAGTAGCAGCAACAACGAGGATAGCACCATCCATCTGAGCTGCACCAGTGATCATGTTCTTTACGTAGTCAGCATGTCCAGGACAGTCAACGTGTGCGTAATGTCTCTTTTCTGTCTCATACTCAACGTGAGCTGTAGAAATTGTGATTCCACGCTCTCTCTCCTCTGGAGCCTTATCAATGTTAGCGAAATCTGTAGCTGTGTTACCAGCGACACGAGCTGCTAATACTGCTGTAATAGCTGCTGTTAAAGTTGTTTTACCATGATCTACGTGACCGATGGTACCAATATTACAATGTGGTTTTGTTCTTTCAAATTTAGCCTTTGCCATTTTGAAACGTCCTCCTTAAACTTTTATGCCCCATGGGCTATTTTTATAATCTACCGACTGCTTTGATTATACGAAATAATCAAAGTTTTTTCAAGTAAATTTTACGGCAAATCCCCCTTTTTCAAGGGGAAATGCCTTTATTTTTGATTTTTATACCATATATAGTATATATTTCATCATTTGTACTATAAATTGTTTGCTAATTTGCAATTATTTTGCGTGGTTAGCAAGAACCTTGTCCTGTACATTCTTTGGAACCGGCTCATATCTGTCGAAGAACATTGAGTAGTTTCCACGTCCCTGTGTCTTAGAACGAAGGTCTGTAGAGTAACCGAACATCTCTGCAAGTGGTACATATGCATGTACAATCTTTCCACCGCCGAGATCGTCCATACCCTCGATACGTCCACGACGAGAGTTAACGTCACCGATAACATCTCCCATGTACTCCTCAGGCATTGTAACCTCTACCTTCATGATAGGCTCAAGTAATACAGGTGCAGCCTTTGCCATAGCCTCTTTGAAACACATAGATCCGGCAATGTGGAATGCCATCTCTGATGAATCGACCTCATGGTAAGATCCATCGTATACTGTTGCATGGATACCAACTACTGGGAATCCACCAAGAGAGCCGGCCTTTGTAGCCTCCTCGATACCTTCGCCAATTGATGGGATGTACTCCTTTGGAATAGCACCACCGACAACCTCTGAATCGAACTTGAAAAGTTCTTCTCCATTGGCATCCATTGGCTCGAAACGTACCTTACAGTGTCCGTACTGTCCACGTCCACCTGACTGCTTAGCATATTTGTATTCCTGATCAACAGCCTTTGTAAATGTCTCCTTGTAAGCAACCTGAGGTGCACCAACGTTTGCCTCAACCTTGAACTCACGGAGAAGACGGTCAACGATGATCTCAAGGTGAAGCTCACCCATACCAGCGATGATTGTCTGACCTGTTTCCTGATCAGTATGAGCACGGAATGTAGGATCCTCCTCTGCAAGCTTTGCAAGAGCCTCACCTAACTTACCCTGTCCAGCTTTTGTCTTTGGCTCGATAGCGAGCTCGATAACTGGCTCTGGGAACTCCATAGACTCAAGGATAACCGGATGCTGTTCATCACAGATTGTATCACCTGTTGTTGTAAATTTAAATCCAACAGCAGCAGCGATATCACCTGAGTAAACCTCATCCAATTCCTGTCTCTTATTTGCATGCATCTGAAGAATACGTCCGATACGCTCTTTCTTATCCTTTGTTGCATTTAATACATAAGAACCTGCCTTACATTTTCCTGAGTAAACACGGAAGAATGCAAGCTTTCCTACGAATGGATCTGCCATGATCTTGAATGCAAGTGCTGAGAATGGCTCCTCATCTGATGAATGTCTCTCAATCTCATTTCCCTCAAGATCTGTTCCCTTGATTGAAGGGATATCTGTAGGAGCTGGCATGTACTCAACAATAGCGTCAAGTAACTTCTGTACACCCTTGTTACGGTATGCAGAACCACAACATACAGGTACTGCTGTACACTCACATGTTGCTTTACGAAGAACCTTCTTCATATCCTCTACAGATGGCTCCTCACCCTCAAGATACTGCATCATGAGATCGTCATCTAACTCACAGATTTTCTCAATGAGCTCTGTACGGTACTCTGCAGCCTGATCAGCCATATCTCCAAGATCATCAGTAACTGTGATATCGTCACCCTTCTCATCATTGTAGATATAAGCCTTCATCTCGAAAAGGTCGATAATTCCTTTGAAATCGTCCTCTTTACCGATTGGTAACTGAAGTACGATAGCATTTTTTCCTAATCTTGTACGGATCTGGTCAACAGCTCCGTAGAAGTTTGCACCTAAGATATCCATCTTATTGATGAATGCCATACGAGGTACATTGTATGTGTCAGCCTGACGCCAAACGTTCTCTGACTGAGGCTCAACACCACCCTTTGCACAGAACACACCAACTGCGCCATCAAGTACACGGAGTGAACGCTCAACTTCTACTGTGAAGTCAACGTGGCCCGGTGTATCGATGATATTGATACGATGCTCAAGTGCTCCTGGCTTTGGTTTAGTGAACTCTTCAAGTGTCCAATGACATGTTGTAGCGGCAGAAGTAATTGTAATACCTCTTTCCTGCTCCTGCTCCATCCAGTCCATGGTAGCAGTACCTTCATGAGTATCACCGATTTTATAGTTAACACCAGTATAATACAGAATACGCTCTGTTAATGTTGTCTTACCAGCATCGATATGAGCCATAATTCCGATATTTCTGGTTCTCTCAAGTGGATATTCTCTTCCAGCCAAGGTTTTTTCCTCCTATATTTAGTGTCCTATGCACAACCGGACTCTGTTACAAATCCGGTCCGCTGCATGAATCAAAAGCAAAGCTGTAAGCTTCTTACAGAAACTAGAATCTGTAATGTGCGAATGCCTTGTTTGCCTCTGCCATCTTGTGCATATCTTCTTTTCTCTTAACAGATGCGCCTGTGTTGTTAGCTGCATCCATGATCTCGTTAGCTAATCTCTCAGCCTGAGTTTTCTCTCCTCTGGCACGTGAGAATGCTGTTAACCAACGAAGGCCTAAAGCCTGACGACGATCAGGGCGAACCTCGATTGGTACCTGATATGTGGCACCACCGATACGTCTTGCTTTTACTTCGAGAGCTGGCATTACATTGTTCATAGCCTCTTCGAATACTTCAAGAGCTGGTCTTCCTGTCTTCTCTTCTACTGTAGCAAATGCTCCGTATACAATCTTCTGAGCTACGCCTTTCTTACCGTCTAACATAATGCTGTTAACAAGCTTTGTAACTACTTTGCTGTTGTACATTGGATCTGCTAATACGTCTCTTTTCTGAGTATGTCCTTTACGTGGCACGTTACTTCCCTCCTTAATCATGATATTTGTGGATTAATTCATCGGTACTCACATGTGTCTCTCTAATGTGTTCGTGCGGAATTGTATTCATATAGTGAAATCCTGCATCTGCAGGTCTAATCCCAACACTAACCTACTTTAGTTCTGTTTGTGATACACAATGTTGCTAAATTATTTAGCAGCTTTTGGTCTCTTTGCGCCGTACTTAGAGCGGGCCTGTTTTCTGTTTGCAACACCTGCAGTATCTAATGTACCACGGATGATATGGTAACGTGTACCTGGTAAATCCTTAACACGGCCACCACGAATCAGAACAACGCTATGCTCCTGTAAGTTGTGTCCCTCACCAGGAATGTATGAAGTTACTTCGATTCCGTTTGAAAGACGAACTCTGGCGATCTTTCTAAGAGCTGAGTTAGGCTTCTTAGGAGTAGCTGTCTTAACAGCTGTACATACACCACGCTTCTGTGGAGAAGAAGTGTTGATTGGCTTCTTCTGGAGAGAGTTAAAGCTTCTCTGAAGAGCTGGTGCTGTAGACTTCTTTACAGATGTCTGACGTCCTTTTCTTACTAACTGGTTAAATGTTGGCATTATTTTCACCTCCTGTTTTATTTTAAGCAGTGCAATCTTATGCACGCTAAAATATTATACAAATCCTTGTCTGTTTTGTCAAGACCAATTTTGTTTTCAATATAATACAAGAAAGAAGTCCGGTTTCCCGGACTTCTTTGTTTTTGGTTTGTAACAGCTTCTGTAGCTTAAGTACAAACATCAGTAATTATTCTTCATCAACTGATTCAGCATCTGTATCAATGACTCCGACTGCCTCTTCCTCTGCGAAATCCGCAAAATCATCATCATCAAAATCAAGTGTATCGTCATCGTTTACATCGCTGTCAAGCTTGATATTACGATAAATCTTCATACCTGTTCCTGCCGGGATGAGCTTACCGATGATTACGTTCTCCTTCATACCGATAAGCGGATCAACCTTGCCCTTGATTGCTGCCTCAGTAAGAACCTTTGTGGTCTCCTGGAATGAAGCTGCTGACAGGAATGAGTTGGTTGCAAGAGATGCCTTTGTAATTCCAAGTAATACCTGTGAACCAACTGCAAGCTCCTTGCCCTCTTCCTCAAGCTTCTCGTTGAGCTCTAAGAAGTCAAGGGCATCAACCATGCTGCCCGGAAGTAAATCTGAATCTCCCGGCTCCTCTACGCGGATCTTCTGTAAGCACTGACGAACTATAACCTCGACATGCTTATCGTTAATCTCAACACCCTGTAAACGGTAAACACGCTGTACCTCGCGGAGCATGTAATCCTGAACCGCACGAACGCCCTTAATCTTGAGGATATCGTGTGGATTTACAGAACCCTCTGTAAGCTCGTCGCCGGCCTCAAGCTCCTGTCCGTCTACAACCTTGATACGTGAGCCGTAAGGAATGAGGTAAGCCTTTGTCTCGCCTGTCTCGTTGTTTGTAACGATAACCTCACGCTTCTTCTTTGTATCCTTGATTGTGGCAATTCCGCCGAACTCTGTGATAATAGCGAGTCCCTTAGGCTTACGTGCCTCGAAAATCTCCTCTACTCGAGGAAGACCCTGTGTGATATCTCCACCGGCAACACCACCTGTATGGAAGGTTCTCATGGTAAGCTGTGTACCAGGCTCACCGATTGACTGTGCTGCAATGATACCGATTGCTTCACCAACCTGTACTGCCTGACCTGTTGCAAGGTTTGAACCGTAACACTTAGCACATACACCCATGTGTGAACGGCAGGTAAGCACTGTACGGATCTTAACCTGTGTGATTGGATTACCGTTCTCATCAACACCCTCTGCCATAACCTTTGCTGCACGCTTTGGTGTAATCATATGGTTGGCCTTAACAATTACATTGCCATCCTTATCGCAGATTGTATTGCAAGAGAAACGACCTGTAATTCTCTCCTGAAGGCTCTCGATTTCCTCTCGACCCTCCATGAATGCCTTTACAACCATTCCCGGAATCTCACGTCCTGTGCCTGCACAGCAGTCTGACTCACGAACGATCATATGCTGAGAAACATCTACGAGACGTCTTGTAAGGTATCCTGAATCGGCTGTACGAAGCGCTGTATCTGAAAGTCCCTTACGAGCTCCATGTGCTGACATGAAGTACTCGAGTACGTCAAGACCCTCACGGAAGCATGACTTGATAGGAAGCTCGATTGTACGACCTGTTGTATCAGCCATGAGTCCTCGCATACCTGCAAGCTGTTTGATCTGCTTATCAGATCCACGGGCTCCGGAATCTGCCATCATAAAGATGTTGTTGTACTTATCAAGACCTGTAAGAAGTGCCTTTGTAAGGGCATCATCTGTATCCTTCCATGTCTCGATAACCTCTTTGTAACGCTCCTCATCAGTGATAAGTCCACGCTTGTACTGTCTTGTAATCTTATCTACAGTGTCCTGTGCATCAGCGATCATCTGTGGCTTCTGTGGTGGCACTGTCATATCTGAAATTGAAACTGTCATGGCAGCCTGGGTTGAATACTTGTATCCCATAGCCTTGACATTGTCAAGAACCTCTGCTGTTGTTGTAGCTCCGTGTGTGTTGATAACCTTCTCAAGGATCTGCTTGATCTGTTTCTTACCAACGTGGAACTCAACCTCAAACTTGAGTGCATTCTCAGCCTTTGATCTGTCTATAAAACCAAGATCCTGTGGAATGTTCTCATTGAATATCAAAAGTCCTACTGTTGTCTCTGTAAAACCTGAAACCTCTGTGCCGTCAGGAAGCTTTACTGTACGGTGTACAAAGATATTCTGGTGAAGAGTAATCTCCTTGTTCTCATAAGCGAGCATTGCAAGATTAACACTTCCATAGTAACGGCCGAGAAGATCTATCGGTCTGCAAAGCACACGACGGTTTCCGTCTGTGACATCCTCAAACCAGATGAGGTCATATAAGCCAAGCTCAGCCTTTCCTGTATTTTCATCAGGAGTTGTGAGCTTTCTAAGCTCCTCAATATCATTGTATACAGTGTCTGATGACACCTGTGCAACCATCTTTGGATCGTCCTTGTAATCAGCGAGCTTTCTCATTGTGAGGTAGTAAACTCCAAGGATCATATCCTGTGAAGGAACGGCTACAAGTCCACCATCAGAAGGCTTAAGCAGGTTGTTAGGTGACAGAAGCATGAATCTGCACTCAGCCTGTGCCTCAGCAGTCAGTGGAAGATGTACAGCCATCTGGTCTCCATCGAAGTCGGCGTTGAACGCTGTACATACGAGTGGATGAAGCTTGATTGCCTTACCCTCTACAAGGATTGGCTCGAAGGCCTGGATTCCAAGTCTGTGGAGTGTAGGAGCTCGGTTAAGCATAACCGGATGCTCTTTGATGACGTCCTCAAGGACATCCCATACCTCCGGCTGAAGTCTCTCAACCATCTTCTTTGCACTCTTTATATTGTGTGCGGTTCCGTTAGCGGCAAGCTCCTTCATAACGAATGGCTTGAAAAGCTCGATAGCCATCTCCTTTGGAAGACCACACTGATAAATCTTAAGCTTTGGCTCTACACAGATAACCGAACGTCCTGAGTAGTCAACTCGCTTTCCGAGAAGGTTCTGACGGAAACGTCCTCCCTTTCCCTTGAGCATGTCTGAAAGAGACTTAAGAGCTCTGTTTCCTGGACCGGTAACAGGACGTCCACGACGGCCGTTGTCGATAAGTGCATCGACAGCCTCCTGAAGCATACGTTTCTCGTTACGAACGATGATATCCGGCGCTCCAAGATCAAGAAGTCTTCTAAGACGGTTGTTACGGTTGATGATTCGTCTGTAAAGGTCGTTAAGATCACTTGTTGCGAAACGTCCTCCATCGAGCTGAACCATTGGACGAAGATCCGGTGGGATAACAGGAATAACTGTCATAATCATCCACTCAGGCTTGTTTCCTGACTCACGGAAAGCCTCTACAACCTCAAGTCTCTTGATGATACGTGCACGCTTCTGGCCTGTAGCATTCTCAAGCTCAGCCTTAAGCTCTGCCGAATCCTTCTCAAGATCGATTGCTGCTAAAAGCTCATGGATAGACTCAGCACCCATTCCTACACGGAATGCTGAGCGGCCATAAGTATCGCATGCCTCCTGGTACTCTGACTCGTTGAGAATCTGCTTGTATGCAAGCTTTGTCTCACCTGGATCAAGCACAATATATGAAGCAAAGTACAGTACTCTCTCAAGTACACGTGGAGATAAGTCAAGGATGAGTCCCATACGTGATGGGATACCCTTGAAATACCAGATATGAGATACAGGAGCAGCAAGCTCGATGTGTCCCATACGCTCTCTACGAACGCTTGACTTTGTGATTTCTACGCCACATCGGTCGCAGACAACACCCTTATAACGTATCTTCTTGTATTTACCACAATGACACTCCCAGTCCTTCGTTGGTCCGAAAATCTTCTCGCAGAAAAGACCGTCTTTTTCAGGCTTTAATGTTCTATAGTTAATAGTCTCAGGCTTTTTAACCTCGCCATGTGACCACTCTCTGATCTTTTCAGGAGATGCTAATCCAATCTGAATCGCATCAAACTGCATTGCCTGATTATTTTCTATATTATTTGTTTCTGGCATTTTGGCACTCCCTTCTAATTATTCTTCGTCATCAAGAACTTCATCAGCAAAAATATCGTCATCCGCTGTCTCAGGAGACTCTTCCTCTTCTATGTCAACAAGCTCTTCGTTGTCATCAAATTCTTTCTTTGAGAAACCATGCTCTGCGAATGACTCACTGTCCTCGAATGCATAGTCCTTATCGTTTCCGATAATTGAGTTGATATCTGTATTACCGTACTCACTTGTCTCGATAAGCTCAACCTCTTCTCTGTTCTCATCAAGTACCTTGACATCCAGACCAAGTGCCTGAAGCTCTTTGAGAAGTACCTTGAATGACTCTGGAATACCAGGCTCAGGGATATTCTCACCCTTGATGATAGCCTCGTAGGTCTTGACACGGCCAACAACATCATCGGACTTCATTGTAAGGATCTCCTGGAGTGTATATGCAGCACCATATGCCTCAAGAGCCCAAACCTCCATCTCTCCGAAACGCTGTCCACCGAACTGTGCCTTACCACCGAGTGGCTGCTGTGTAACTAATGAGTAAGGACCTGTTGAACGTGCATGGATCTTATCATCAACAAGGTGATGCAGCTTAAGATAATGCATGTGTCCGATAGTTGTCTTTCCATCGAAGCACTCACCTGTTCTACCATCACGAAGCTGTACCTTTCCATCCTTGGAAATCGGAACGCCCTTCCATAAGCTTCTGTGAGCTCTGTTTGTTGAAAGGTATTCCATAACATCCTCACGGAGTGTATCAACATATTTATCGTAGAAGATTTCAGCATCTGCGCTCCAGTATGGATGCTCAGCCTGTAAATCCTTTTCAAGCTCTTCCTTATCGAACGGAAGATTTACGTAATCATTTGCAAGCTCAAGTGTATCCTCGATATCTACCTCGTTAGCTCCGTCAAATACAGGAGTTGAGATATTGAAGCCAAGTGCCTTTGCAGCGAGACTCAGGTGAATCTCAAGGACCTGACCGATGTTCATTCGTGAAGGAACACCGAGTGGGTTAAGTACGATATCCAGTGGACGTCCGTTTGGAAGGAATGGCATATCCTCAACAGGAAGCACACGGGAAACGACACCCTTGTTACCGTGACGTCCGGCCATCTTATCACCGACAGAAATCTTTCTCTTCTGTGCAATGTAGATACGTACTGACTGATTTACTCCCGGAGAAAGCTCATCGCCGTTCTCTCTTGTAAATACCTTGGCATCAACAATGATACCGTAAGCACCATGAGGTACCTTAAGTGATGTATCACGAACCTCTCTTGCCTTCTCACCGAAGATGGCACGAAGAAGTCTCTCCTCTGCTGTAAGCTCTGTCTCACCCTTTGGTGTAACCTTTCCTACAAGGATATCACCGGCACGAACCTCTGCACCTACACGGATGATACCTCTCTCATCAAGGTCCTTGAGTGCGTCGTCGCCGACACCAGGGACATCACGTGTAATCTCCTCAGGTCCGAGCTTTGTATCACGTGACTCTACCTCATATTCCTCGATATGAACTGATGTATACACATCATACTCTACGAGACGCTCTGAAAGAAGAACGGCATCCTCGTAGTTGTATCCTTCCCATGTCATGAATCCGATAAGCGGGTTCTTTCCAAGAGCAAGCTCTCCCTGACTTGTTGAAGGACCGTCTGCGATAACATCGCCTGCCTTAACCTTGTCACCCTTAAATACGATAGGTCTCTGGTTGTAGCAGTTTGACTGGTTAGAACGAGAGAACTTTGTAAGGATATACTCTCTCTTGTTTCCGTCAGTCTCTTTTATGATAATGCGGTTTGACTCTGAAGATAATACCTCTCCGTCTGCCTTTGCAACTACGCAGACACCTGAGTCAACTGCGGCCTTTGTCTCAATACCTGTACCAACTACAGGAGCCTCTGTGGTCAGAAGCGGAACGGCCTGACGCTGCATGTTTGATCCCATGAGGGCACGTGTAGGGTCATCGTTCTGCAAGAACGGAATCAGCGCTGTAGCTACTGAGAATACCATCTTTGGAGATACATCCATATAATCAAATGCTGACTTATCGTACTCCTGAGTTTCCTCTCTGTAACGACCTGAAACTGAGTTACGTACGAAATGTCCTTCGGCATCAAGCTTCTCATTAGCCTGTGCTACGTGGTAGTTGTCCTCCTCATCGGCTGTCATGTATACAACCTCTTCTGTGACTACCGGGTTCTTAGGATCAGTCTTGTCAATCTTACGGTATGGAGCCTCTACGAAGCCATACTCATTGATTCTCGCATAGCATGCAAGTGAGTTGATAAGACCGATGTTTGGTCCCTCAGGAGTCTCTACAGGACACATACGACCGTAGTGAGTGTAATGTACATCTCGAACCTCGAATCCGGCACGGTCTCTTGAAAGACCACCAGGTCCAAGTGCTGATAAACGTCTCTTGTGAGTAAGCTCTCCAAGAGGGTTGTTCTGATCCATGAACTGTGAAAGCTGTGAAGAACCGAAGAATTCTTTAACAGCGGCAGTTACAGGCTTTATATTGATAAGTGACTGAGGTGAAATTCCCTCTAAGTCCTGTGTAGTCATTCTTTCACGAACAACACGCTCCAGTCTTGAGAGACCGATACGGTACTGGTTCTGTAACAGCTCTCCAACCGCACGGATACGTCTGTTTCCAAGATGATCGATATCGTCATCTGTTCCTGCGCCCCACTCTAAGTGCATATTGTAGTTGATAGTTGCGAAGATATCTTCTTTAGTAATATGCTTTGGAATAAGGTCAGATATATCTCTCTTTATAGCCTCGATTCTGTCCTCAAGAGAATCATACTCCTCGAGAATCTGAGCGAGTACCGGATAGTAAACAAGCTCAGTAACACCGATAGACTTAGGATCCTCAAGCTCAGGAATCCAGCTTCTGATGTCAACCATCATAGAAGAAAGGATCTTGACATTTCTTGTCTCTGTCTGAATCCATAAAGCAGGAACGGCAGCGTTCTGGATCTGTGTGGCAAGCGCACGGTCAACAACAGTACCTGCCTCAGCGATAACCTCACCTGTAGAAGGATCAACTACGTCCTCAGCTAAAACCTGTCCACTGATACGGTTCTTTAAAGCAAGCTTCTTATTAAACTTATAACGTCCTACCTTGGCAAGGTCATATCTTCTAGGATCGAAGAACATTGCTGTAATAAGGCTCTCTGCACTCTCAACTGAAAGTGGCTCACCCGGACGAATCTTCTTATATAACTCTAATAAACCAGCCTCATAGCTTCCCTGTGGCTCACGCTCTGTAATTGCAGGGTCCTTGCTGAATGATGCCTGGATCTTTGGCTCATCTCCGAACATATCGAGAATAGCCTGGTTTGTACCTACTCCAAGTGCACGTAAAAGTACTGTGATAGGTACCTTACGTGTTCTGTCTACTCTTACATAAAAAACGTCGTTAGAGTCTGTCTCATACTCAAGCCATGCACCACGGTTTGGAATAACAGTACAAGAATACAGGGTCTTTCCGAGCTTATCATGAGCAATTCCGTAATAAATACCAGGAGAACGAACTAACTGACTGACAATAACTCGCTCTGCACCGTTGATTACGAATGTACCGGTCTCTGTCATTAAAGGCAGATCACCCATGAAAATTTCATGCTCATTAATCTCATCTGTCTCTTTGTTGTGAAGTCTGACTTTAACCTTTAAAGGAGCTGCGTATGTTGCATCTCTTTCCTTGCACTCAGGAATTGTATACTTTACATCATCTTCGCATAATGTAAAATCTACAAAATCAAGACTAAGCTTTCCGCTGTAATCTGTGATTGGAGAGATATCCGCAAAAGCTTCCTTGAGACCTTCGTCTAAGAACCACTGATAAGAATCCTTCTGGACCTCAATCAGATTTGGCATCTGCAGAACCTCTTTTTGTCTTGAGTAACTCATACGCATGCTTTTTCCGGATGTGACCGGACGTATTCTGTTTTTCTCCATTGACGTTTCACCTCTCGTTTTTATTTTAATCTAGCAAGTATCTAGATAATGATTCAAAAACCACCCCAGTTACTATATCTTGTGGTTTTTCTCTTGTGCACATATTTGCGAATGCATTTTAGTGTAATTTACCTATTGACAAATTTGCATCATTTAAAAAATTGCATAAAAATGCCACTGCACCACAATAGTGCAACGTATACTATACAACAAATCACCGACAATTGCAAGTACTTTTTTTATTTTTTCATTCGCCGTCGGATAGGCTACGAGCAGAGGTCCCAAAAATGCTCAGGCATTTTCGGGACGCGCTCCGACTGTCGCGCAATAAAAACATAAAAAAGAGCCAAGGCGCAAATAGAATTTGCCCTTGGCTCTTTTTTATGTTTTTACTCCGCTCGTAGCCTATCCGACTATTTAAGAGTAACCTTAGCACCCTCTGCCTCAAGTTTAGCCTTAGCATCCTCTGCTGAAGCCTTGTCAAGCTGCTCTTTGATAACCTTTGGTGCGCCATCAACAGCGTCCTTAGCCTCTTTAAGTCCAAGACCTGTGATCTCACGAACAACCTTGATAACCTTAACCTTGTTTGGTCCAACTTCTGTAAGCTCTACGTCGAACTCAGTCTTCTCCTCAGCTGCTGCTCCGTCAGCTCCTGCTGCTGCAACTACAACACCTGCTGCTGCAGAAACACCGAACTCTTCTTCACAAGCTTTTACTAAATCATTTAACTCTAATACGCTTAACTCTTTGATAGCATCAATAAACTCTGCTGTTGTTAACTTTGCCATTATAATTTCCTCCATTTAAAAATTTAATTATGATAATAAGGTTCAAATATAATATTTGAATTATTCTGCTGCTGGAGCTTCCTCTGCAGCATCCTCTGCTGGTGCTGCCTCTACGGCTGCATCTGCAGCGCCACCCTGCTCTGCGATCTGATTGAGTACACGAGCAAGATTTGTGATAGGTGACTGAATGCTTCCAAGTAATTTTCCAAGAAGCTCATCTCTGCTAGGTACAGCGGCGATTGCCTTCATACCCTCAGCATCATAAAATGTTCCCTCAACTACACCTGCTTTAATCTCTAAAGCCGGAGCTGTTTTAGCGAACTTAGCTAAGATTCTAGCTGGTGCTGTTGCATCCTCTGTTGATACAGCGAATGCGCTTGGTCCTTCAAGGACATCCTTTAATCCCTCGAACTCTGTTCCCTGGATTGCACGGTTTACTAAAGTATTCTTGTATACCTTGTAAGTTACACCGGCTTCTCTTAACTGTTTACGTAACTGAGTATCCTCTGCTACTGTGAGTCCTAAGTAATCAACAACTACTACTGACTGTGCACCATTGATAACACCGGAAATCTCATCTACGATTGGCTGTTTAAGTTCTACCTTTGCCACGATTCATTTACCTCCTTTTAGATTTTCGCATAAAAGACATGAGGTATTTGATTTATTAATCAAAGAAACCCTCCTGCCTGTCGACAGAAGGGTACAAGTCAAAATTCAAGATAAATCTCGAAAATTCCCTCGGTAGGTTCTACGTTTACGCCTTGCGGCACCTACTGTCTTCGGCAATATGCATTGCAATTATATCAAACTATATTACGGATGTCAATTACTTTCCGCAAAACTTTTGCTTGGCGTTTGATAGGTCTTGTAAATTGTTTTACTGTAACTGTTTAACTATCTTACTGTGTAATCTTAACCACGTTTAACTTAACGCCAGGTCCCATTGTAGATGTAAGAGTTGCGCTCTTAATGTACTGACCCTTTAAGCTAGCAGGTTTTGCTTTATTAATTGCACCCATAAGAGACTGGAAGTTGTCGTTTAACTGCTCGTCTGTGAAAGATGCTTTTCCAACTGGCACATGGATAATGTTTGTCTTGTCCAATCTGTACTCAATCTTACCGGCTTTGATATCGTTAACAGCTTTTGTTACATCCATAGTAACTGTTCCTGCCTTTGGGTTTGGCATTAAGCCCTTTGGTCCAAGGACACGTCCTAAACGACCAACAACACCCATCATATCAGGTGTAGCAACTACAACGTCGAAGTCTAACCATCCCTCGTTCTGGATCTTTGGAAT
>ENA-OPCA01001664-OPCA01001664.1-human-gut-metagenome-genome-assembly--contig:-NODE-1664-length-16379-cov-6.084109_pt1 | contig 16379 bp, 9 predicted proteins | sample MGYA00241076_ERZ501468 | MGnify/ENA primary metagenome ERZ501468 (study PRJEB25962, sample SAMEA2042633) | human gut metagenome | biome: human gut; feature: human-associated habitat; material: faeces... | reverse complement strand
TTTCCCTATAATACAATGTTTTTAAGACAGGTCGTATGTAAAATGCGATCTGTCTTTTTTATATAGCAAACTATGAAACAACATCCTTTACATCAGTTTAAATTCTGTCCGGTTTGCGGACAGCCGACGTTTGTCATCCACAATGAGAAAGCAAAAGAGTGCACGCATTGTGGTTTTGTCTATTATTTCAATCCCTCATCAGCCGTTGCTTGCTTTATTCGGAACGAAGCCGGAGAGCTATTGCTGGTCAGACGCGCCAAAGATCCAAGGAAAGGCACACTCGATCTGCCCGGGGGTTTCGTCGATATGTATGAAAGTGCAGAAGAAGCTGCAGCCCGTGAAGTAAAAGAAGAAACTGGACTTCAGATCGATCACTGCGAGTATCTGTTTTCTATCCCCAACATCTATCCATATAAAGGATTTGAAGTACATACCGTCGATATGTTCTTCGAGTGTCATGTCAAGCAATTTACCCAGGCACAGGCAGCCGACGATGCAGCCGAAATCATCATTCGCCAGCCAGCCACACTACAACCCGAAGAATTTGGTCTTACTTCCATCCGGAAAGCTATCCGGCAATATCAGGAAATGAACTGCTAAAAAACAAACAGCAAGCTTTTTCGGCTAATAAGTTGTCTAAATCTCAACGGGTTTATATATCTTTGTAAATTAATTACACAAAGAGTTAGTTTAAACAAACAGCGAAAGTTGTTTGTTGTTTTTAGTAAACAAACACATTAAAAGCAAAGAGTGTGATGAAGAAAATACTTATTCCCTTATGCCTGGTACTTGGTACGCACATGGTGGATGCTCAACGCTCGTATCAGTTTGGCAGTCCGGAGCGTCTGTTTACAGAAGGCAAGGAATTGTTTGGCCTGAAGAATTATTCTGGCTGCATTGATAAGCTGGAAGCCTACAAAGCCCATGCCACCGATGCAGACTTGATTCAGGAAGCAGACTTCATGCTGGTTTATGCCGCATTTGAGCAAGGTCGCCCCAATGCAGACGAGCTATTGAAAATGTATCTTGAAACGTACCCGGATTCACGCCACTCCGACGTGATAGAGTTTCTGATCGGTTCGGTTCATTTCGGACAAAAGAACTATCCGAAGGCTATCTTCTGGTTAAAAGAAGCTGACATCGACCTGTTGAGTCCGGAAGAACAGGAAGCATATAGTTTTCGTCTGGCGTACTCGATGCTTCAAGTAGAAAAAGATAATCCAGACAAGTTGCAACAAATCCGGCAGATGTTCAGCCGTATTCAGCAAATAGGCGATAAATATCGGGATGCTTCTGCCTACTACGTGGCTTATATTGATTATGCAAACGGCAAATACAATCAAGCGCTCGTAGAATTTGATGCCTTGAAAGAGAATCCGGAGTTCAAGGAACAGTCTTCCTATTACACGACGCAAATCTATTTTATCCAGAACAAGTATAGCCAGGTGATCAAAGAAGGCGAACGGTTGCTGGATACTTATCCGGGAAGTAATAACAACACCGAATTATACCGTATCCTGGGTAATTCTTATTATCACCAAGGACAACAGGACAAAGCACTGAATTACCTGAGCAAATATGTATCAGAAATCGATGAGCCGTTGCGCAGCGACTTGTATCAGTTGGGAGTTTGCCTCTTCAATAAAGGGAATTACAGCAGTGCGGTCAATAACTTTGGGAAAGTAGTCAGTCTAGACGATGCCTTGACACAGAATGCTTATCTGTATTTAGGGCAGTCTTATTTGAAACTGAATGACAAGAACAATGCCCGCATGGCGTTTGAAGCGGCAGCGACTGCTTCGTATGACAGACAAATTCAGGAAGCAGCCATGTACAACTATGCTTTACTGATACACGAAACGGCATTTACAGGATTTGGCGAATCCGTTACGATCTTCGAAGATTTCCTGAACGACTTCCCGAATTCCCAATATGCAGACAAAGTAAATGATTATCTGGTAGAAGTCTATCTGACTACCAAGAATTATGATGCTGCCCTGAAGTCGATCGAAAAGATCAAGCATCCGAGTGTCAAGATTCTGGATGCCAAACAGAATATTCTCTTCCAATTGGGAACGGAGTCCTTTACCAACATGAAGATGGATGAAGCGATCGATCTGTTCACGCGTGCCATCCAGATGGGAACGTATAACGAAGAAGCCCGTAGTGATGCTTATTTCTGGAGAGGCGAATCCTACTACCGGAAAGGTGAATACGGAAATGCAATTTCCGACTACCGGACTTATCAGAACAATACACAGCAGAAAGGTACAGATATGTATGCCCTTTCATTCTATAACCTGGGATACTGTTATTTCAAGCAGCAGGAATATGATATGGCATTAAATCGTTTCCGCCAATATACGGATGTGGAACAAAATCATGCTGCAGCTTCGTATGCGGATGCTTATAACCGTATCGGTGACTGTCTGTTCCATAATCGCCAGTTTGCTGCAGCTGAAGAGAATTACAACAAAGCCTCTCAAGTTCTTCCTTCTGCCGGAGATTATTCCGTCTACCAGAAAGGTTTCGTACTGGGCTTGCAGAAAGATTATAGCGGAAAGATCCAGGCTATGGATCAGTTGATTCGTGAATATCCGGAATCTCAATATATCGACGATGCCCTGTTTGAGAAAGGTCGTACTTACGTCTTATTGGAAAACAGCTCATCGGCTATTCAAACTTTCAACAAGTTAATTAGTGAATATCCGGAAAGCAGTTTGGCGCGGAAAGCCGGAGTACAACTGGGTCTGATTTATTATAATGATAACCAGCCGGAAAAAGCGGCTGAAGCCTACAAACAAGTCATCAGCAAGTATCCGGGAAGTGAAGAAGCCAAGGTTGCTTTGCAGGATTTGAAGTCTGTTTATATCGACTTGAATGATATTGATGCTTATGCTGCCTATGTAAACTCACTGGGAGGAAACATCCACCTGAACATCAACGAGCAGGATTCGCTGACCTACATTGCAGCAGAAAAGCTGTTTACGCGGGGTGACAACGAAGGAGCACGCCGGAGTATGCAGAATTACTTGCAGAATTATCCGAACGGTGCCTTCAGTACCAATGCCAACTTCTACCTGGCCAGCATTGCTTTCAACTTGAAGGAATATAACGAGGCTTTGCCGATGTTTGAACAAGTAATTGCCAGTGGTGACCGGAAATTCCTGGAAGAATCAACAGCGCGTAAAGCTGAAATTGAATACCTGACAGAAAACTTCAAGGCGGCTCTTGAAACATTCAAGCGATTGAATGAGATTGCAGAAAGTGCCGACAATAAAGAAGCTGCCTCTTTGGGAATCATGCGTTGTGCATTGAAAGAAGGTAACCAGAAAGATGCACTTGCCGGAGCAAATCAGTTACTGAAGAATCCGAAAGTTTCTCCGGAAATTGCCAACGAAGCCCGTTACGTTCGTGCGAAAGCTTACATGGAAATGGATCAGGAATCCAAAGCATTGGCAGACCTGAAACTGATCAGTCAGGATACGCGTACGGCACAAGGCGCTGAAGCCAAATACTTATTGGCACAACTTTATTACGATGCCAATGATGATAAGAACGCTGAAAAGGTATTGGAAGAGTTTGCCAAGAACGGTACACCACATCAATACTGGCTGGCTCGCGGATTCATCCTTTGGGCAGATATTTATATTCGTAAAGGCGATCCGGTTCAGGCCCGCGTTTATCTGAACAGTTTGCAGAAGAATTATCAGGGCGACGACAACATTACCGAGATGATTGAAAGTCGTTTGGCAAAACTAAAGTAATGAGGAGGCTAAGATGAAAACAAAATATCAGAAAGTACTTTGCGTAGCGGTGTTGCTGGGTTCTGCCGTTACTGTTTCAGCACAAGAGGATGAAACGAAAAAGAAGCTGGACCGCGAAATGACGTTGGAACGTGAATATGCTCCGACGGTGCAGGATGCGAATAAAGTCAATACGTTGCCGGCGATCAAAGAACCGCAAGTAACCAAACGGGCGATTTCTTATTCACCGTTTACATTGGCAACTGATCCGGAAAAGCAGATCTCACTTTTGCCTTCGGGTAATATCATGACGCAGATGGATTATAACAAGCGGCGCGGTTATCTGAACGTAGCGGCGGGTATGCATTTGAATATCAATGGAGACTTCGGCTATCACATCTTGAGTACGGAAAAAGACAAGCTGAATGTATTCCTCTCCCACCGCTCGACCAACGGCAATATTGATTACATCCAGATTGAAGATCATGTCAAAGCGAAATTGAATGATAATGTAGGCGGTATCAACTATGCCCATACCTTCGACAAGGCGATCTTGAAGCTGGGCGGCAAGTATAATTATTCGGGATTCAATTATTATGGCTTGCCAATGAATAGTATTTCAAGCCTGCCGACGGAAGACCTGCTGCAAAAAGCCGATCGGGAAACCAATCAGGTAAACCAGACGATCCAGGCAAATATCGGTATAGAAGCCAAAGAAGATGCGGCGTTCTTCTACTTGATTGATTTGGATTACATCAATTTCTCGCACAAATACGGATTAAGCAAAGAGCTGGACGGTCCGACTGAACATACCTTGGATGCGAAATTCGACTTCAGTGCTTTCTTTAATGGAAACCAACGTGTGGGTGTTGGCGGACAAGTAGAATACTTTGCCTATAATCTGCCGACTTATCCGGAAGGAGTTCCCAATTGTGTCTTTGCTAATCATGCCGAGATTATATTAAGTCCGTATTATAAGATAGCCGGAGAAAACTGGAATGTTAAACTGGGTGCAAACGTGATGTTCGTTACTGGTGAAGACAATTCTTTCACAGCTTCACCGAATATTGCAGCGGATGTAGAAGTGGCGAACAAGACTGTCCTCTACTTAAAAGCCAACGGTCGTCTGTATTCGAATAGTGCTTACGAGACATCGCTTGTCAACCGCTATTTCAATCCGACCGAGGAAATTGCCCCGACACGCGAATGGCTGAACGGAGAAGTAGGCTTGAAGTGCGGTGCAGCTCCCGGATTCTGGTTTGATGTCTTTGCCGGATACAAGATCCGTTCGTCGGATGCCCTCTTTATCCCGTCCCGCATCTTCAACGAAGGCGAGTTCGGGAATTACTCGAATGTATTGCCGGGCATCGACACGAAGGCCTTCTTTGCCGGTGCCAATTTGAAATACAGTTATCAGAACTTCTTGGATATTCAGTTGAAAGGAGTTTATAATAGCTGGAAAGGTAATTACGATGATACTTGGGTCGGTGGAACATCCAATGCAGATCTGACGTATGTATATGGCCGTCCGAAGGTAGAGATCAATGCCGACGTAACGGTGAAGCCTATTGAAAAGCTGGCAATCGGCCTGAATTACTATCTGGCAACCGACCGATACACATATTTGTTCGGTGCGGAAGATTATAAGCTGAACAATATCAACGAACTGAATCTGCAAGTCGGATATACTTTCAACGACACGTTCGGGGCATATATCAAACTGAACAACGTGTTGAACCAGCAATACGAAATGTATTACGGGTATCCGATGCAGGGAATCAATATCATGGGTGGCGTAAATATTAATTTTTGACCGTTTAGAACTAAATTCATGATGTTATAAATTTTGTGGTTTGTAAATTTTGGGAAGCGTGGGGCTGTGAAGTTCCGCGTTTTTTTATGTTTCTTCCTGAGTTTCCTTGTTTTCCCGCCGGGTGGCCCGTCCTTTGAGGACTTCTTTCTCTTCAGCCACCATAACATTCAGTTGCGCTATAAAACTGGCAAACAGCGCGTTGCCATGCAGCATAACGAAAGAGTTCACCCATTCTACCAGATGGCGATAGGCGGCATCGGCTCCCTGTCGGGCTTGCTGTACGGCACCGACACGCCGGGCAGAAAGCTTCTCCAACCGTTTTTTCGAGGCTGCCAAATAAGCATTTTCCTTCGCCTCCAGATCGTCCAGCCACACTTCGATGCCGAGACCGTCCAAATCACCCGCCGCCAAAGCCTCGCGGAGCTCCTGCAACAGGCTGTAAAGGATGGCGCTCTCTTGCAGCTGCGGCAGATAGGTCGGATTGCCGTGTTTGTCGATCACCGCCTTCGCCCGCCCCGCTGCTGCTGCCACCGAAGCCTCCGGACAGGCTTTCATTGCTTTGGCAAAATTATTCAAGCCCCTCCATGCACGACCACGTTCCTTATTCGCCGCAATAACCTGCTTCGAAAGCGGTGACAAGGTATCTGCTGAAAGCAGATCGTCCAAACGGGTCACGGCTGCCTGATAGGCGTCCAATTGCCTCCTCAAATGCTGGAGCGAGCTTTCCGGCAAACCCGCCGACGGCAACTCTTCCGTCAACGACACTACCTGGCAATGGAATCCAAAAACTTCCTCAAGGTGTAAACTTGCGATATAAAACTTGCTGATCTTTTTCATCTGTCCTGACTTTTTCCCATCCGAAGCCAAATATAACTTCTCCGTTGATAAAAAACAAATCAAAAAAGATGAAAATCAATGCAGAATAATACTTCATATTTATATATTCCTTCATTATGCAGCAAAATAGATTCAAATTATATTATTTGCCATTATCATGCAGCATAATTATAGCAAATATTTTAAATAGATATTATATTGCTGCATAATAAAGGCAAATATTTATAAGAGCCATTATTATACAACAATATAGATTGAAATATAAACAGAAAGTACTTTTCTGCTAAAAACTTCCGTTTACTGTGGGAAAGAAGTCCGGGAAAAGAAGCTTTCGCAGCTTCCTGGCTTTGTTATTCCCCTGATTCTTATTATTTTTGCGCCCTGAAAATAAAAAGACAGATTCATACATAGATTTCAAACGAACAAAACGGATGGAAATAACAAACTCGACTAAACGCCCATCGCTCGGATTATCATTGGTGCCCATCGTGGTCATGGTGGTTCTTCTTTTCTTTACAATCATATTTTCGGCAGTGATGCCCTGAGTGGCGGAAGCCAGGTGGTACTGTTGCTCACGACGGCCTGCTGCGCGGCGTTGGCGATGGGCTTTTGCCGGGTCAAATGGAAGAAGATCGAAGAAGCGATCTGCACCAACATTCTGGGGATTGCCACCGCTTTGCTGATCTTATTGCTCATCGGCGCACTGTCGGGAAGTTGGATGATCAGTGGCGTTGTACCTACGCTGATTTATTATGGGATGCAAGTATTAAGTCCCACATTCTTTCTCGCCTCTTGCTGTATCATCTGTGCCATTGTCTCGGTCATGACGGGAAGTTCGTGGACGACTATTGCCACCATAGGAATTGCTTTAATGGGAATTGGTGAAGCCCTGGGTCTCTCGACCGGATGGACGGCGGGAGCCATTATTTCGGGGGCATACTTCGGCGACAAGATTTCGCCCCTTTCCGACACGACGGTGCTCGCCTCTTCTACCACGAACACGCCGCTTTTCACCCATATCCGCTACATGATGTACACCACGGTGCCGACGATGCTGATTACCCTCATCATCTTCACCGTCGCCGGATTTATGTTCGATCACGACAACGCCGGACAGGCGATGAGCTTTGCCGCCTCCCTGAAAGAGACGTTCCACATCTCTGCTGCCTTGATGATTGTACCGATAGCAACCGGGATACTGATTGCCAAACGAGTAGCTCCAATCATCACGCTGTTTATATCGGCTCTGCTGGCAGCTGTCTTTGCTATTTTGTTCCAACCAGACTTATTACAACAGATAGCTGGAGCTGAAAGCATCAATGCAGCATCCATGTTCAAAGGCGTATTCATGACCTTATATGGTTCTACACAATTAGAAACAGGAAACGAGATGTTGAATTCCTTGGTATCTACCCGTGGAATGGCAGGAATGATGAATACGATCTGGCTGATTATTTGCGCGATGTGCTTCGGTGGCGCGATGACAGCCAGCGGCATGTTGGAAACGATCACTTCCGTCTTTATGCGCTTTATGCAACGCCGTGCCAGTATGGTCGCCTCAACGGTATTTTCGGGTTTGACACTGAATATCTGTACGGCCGACCAATACATCTCCATCATCCTGACAGGTAATATGTTCAAGGAAATCTATCGGAAGAAAGGATACGAAAGCCGCCTGCTGAGTCGTACAACCGAAGATGCCGTGACCGTAACTTCGGTATTGATTCCATGGAATACATGCGGTATGACGCAAGCCACTATCTTGAGTGTACCGACATTAACTTATCTTCCGTACTGCTTTTTTAATTTGATTAGCCCGCTTATGAGCATAATTATTGCTATCTTGGGCTTCAAAATAAAAAAGCACCATGAAGAAGATCAAGATTAGTCTACTTGGAAAAGTAGTTATTGCCATTGCGGCCGGTATTTTATTCGGTCAGTTTTTACCGGCCAGTATCGTACGGATATTCGTTACATTCAATTCTTTATTCGGGAATTTCCTATCATTTTCCATCCCATTGATTATTCTAGGCCTGGTAACACCGGCTATCGGTGAATTGGGAAAAGGAGCAGGAAAACTACTGGCCATTACAGCTTTGCTAGCGTATGGTTCGACGATCTTTTCCGGATTCTTCACCTTTTTCAGTTGCGATGCGATTTTTCCATCCATTCTTCCCCCGAATACCGAACTGGCAGCCGTAGAAAATCCAGGAGATTTTATGCTGACGCCCTACTTCGAAGTAGCGATGCCTCCATTAATGGACGTCATGACAGCTTTATTGCTTTCCTTTACAATCGGTCTTGGTTTATCCTATATTGAAGGAACAGTTCTCAAAGATGGTTTTACCGACTTTAAAGAAATCATCACGATGTTGATAGAAGTGGTTATCATTCCGCTTTTACCTTTACATATCTTCGGTATCTTCCTCAACATGACTGTCAGTGGACAAGTAGCAGGTATCATAGCGATGTTCCTGAAAGTTATTCTGGTGATCTTTGTCCTCCACGTCCTGCTGTTACTAATCCAGTTCAGTCTGGCCGGATCAGTCAGTCATAAGAATCCGTTACGCTTATTGAGGAATATGCTTCCTGCCTATGCAACAGCGTTAGGTACACAATCTTCGGCTGCCACCATTCCGGTAACGCTGGCTCAAGCTATCAAGAATGGAGTACGGCAGAATATAGCCATCTTCGTGATTCCGCTTTGTGCCACAATCCATCTGGCCGGAAGTACAATGAAGATCGTTGCCTGTGCCATGGCCATCTTATTTATGTCGGGTGAGCCGGTCACATTAACATCCTTTGCCGGTTTTATCCTGATGTTAGGAATCACGATGGTAGCGGCTCCGGGCGTTCCGGGCGGAGCCATCATGGCAGCCTTAGGCTTACTGCAAAGTATGCTTGGATTCAATGAGACCTTGCAAGCCTTGATGATTGCTCTTTACATTGCCATGGACAGTTTCGGTACAGCTTGCAACGTAACAGGCGACGGAGCCATTGCTATTTTAGTAGATAAAATTGCAGGAAAATCGGCTCAAGAAACAGCAGAATAATGACGATATAGCTAAAAATACAGAGGCACGAAGCCGCAGAGTTTTTATTTATTTCCTCTGAGACTTTGTGTCTCTGTGTTTATCTGTCCCCAATCAACGGATATCTATCGGAACAATCGGTTGTTGTTTCACGTCATCCAAAAAGACAGCCTGATATTTTGTCTTCCCAAAATCAATTTGTTTCAAGTCGATGCAACGGATAGCACTGTTGTACATCGTCCGGAAATAAATCTTCCCATTACGAAGATCGGTAGCCGAGGTCCATTGTGTGGCACTTGGAATATCAGCATGTATCTCTCCTTTCGGAAACTCTATTCCCACCGGTATATCGAAATTATTCATAATCTGGAAACATTGCAATACCGTTTCAGTAGCCGTCTCCTTCTGCGGTGTAGTCGTCTGATAGAAAGCTGCACGAACAAAGCGGGACGGTGGTGTTACATCGCCCGGTATTCCCAGGAAACCGCTGCCGGCACCAAACGAAGTCAGTTGGATATCCCCGAACTGTTGGGCTTCGGCTGAGCCAGGAAAGAGGTTGACATAATTATTGAGATTCGTCACCTGCCATTCAAATCCGGGAGAATTTGTCAGGACTCCCAAAGGATTATCATAGAAGTTTACTTTTCCATCTACGATTTCGATGACCACCTGTTTACCGGAAAGATCTTCAATCCTCCAGTGTACCGTAGAAGCACGTGGATCTATTGCAATGACATGAATATCTTTCATGCCGGCTTTCACCTCTTCTACCGTAGAAAAGTTAGCCAGCATCCATGACACCAACTGCAGGTCGGCGATACTAGTCGTGCGGTTTGCCTCCTGATAGTTCTCATATTTTCCATAACGGGGAAAATAGAACAATCCGGCTGATAATCCGGCTTCGTTTAATCCTTCCGCCACGAATTCTTTCTGTTCAACAGCCAATCCGACATATCCATAACGAGCTGTAAAACGTAAACCGTCTACCTTTCCGCCGGGAATATAAGATTGTTGCTGATAGCCACGAGGAACAACGACATACTGACTGTTCAATTCACTTCCGCCCCATTCAATGGTTCGGGAAAGAATGCGGGTTCCATCTTTAGCGGTTAAAGTAATGCCTGTACAAGCATCGGCAGGTTGATAAGTAAAAGCTAAGGTTGCCAAAGCAGCTACTGTTGTAATCAGATTCTTCATATTCTTATTGTTTATATATCCAAACTTGTTGTTTATCTGTTTGAGTACAAGTTCTCAGATTTTATTATATAACAATCAGGAGTAGTAAATAGTTGTGGTTTAGGATAAGCACCTAAATGAAAAAAAATCCCCACCATTCGAAATAGAATAGCAGGGATTTCCTCTTTTGAGATTCCACGTTTACCCTTCACAAGGTTACTGGTAGAACATAAACTTTATATTACACTATTATTAATACTAACCCACCTGTTCGCCTTCGCAGGGTACTTGGCCTTTTCCTCAGTTCTTCGCCCTGAAGGACGAAGCTTGGGATGGCTTGCGTGGACTATTAACTTTTTATATTAACTCTATTTATTAACAATTTCCACTTTCACCCTCACGGGATACTCTGCAAGTCGTTTACGACTGGTGGAACAATTAATTTTATGATTATTTCTTTTCATTGCAGCGGGTTAAATCCCGCCGCAATTTTATGAATTGTCAATTATTTTACTACTACCTTGAAGCTTTCACCGTCAACTGATACGACTACTACACCCTGAGGAGCAGCGATCTGAGCGTTGTCAGAAGTCAATACTTCGTTAGCTACTACCTTACCTAAGATTGTGCTTACGATTACAGACTTACCTTCAGCACCCTTAACAACTACGGCACCGTCCTGACCAGCTACGATTACGCTTGAAGTAGCGATTGTTTCGTTAGCGGTAGCGTCTTCTTCATCACTTGTTGCACTCATGTTGAAGATAGCAGCCTGGTTCAAACCTTCATAGATAGGAATATCAACTACATGATCATGATCGCCGTTGTCAGAACCATTAGCACGAGCCAATACTGGAACATTACCGTCCATCTTCATCCAAGCTACAGTACCAGTATATGATCCCGGTTCAAAATAAGCCCAATCATAAGCCAAGCTATCTGTGATACTTGAAGTCTCCATCAAGAAGTCAGCATGTTCAAATCCAGTACCTTCACCTTCGTCAGTGATGTCATCTTCGGTGTAACGTAATGCCCATGCATAGTTACGTAAGCGTTGTGTACTAGCAGCTTCACGCAATTCAACAACCGTCTTATCGTTCTTTTCAGGATTCTTTTCGATAGCAAATCTGTTCAACATAGAAACATCAATCAAATTAGCATCAATAGCAGCTTTCAACTTAGCCGGGTTGATGTAACCGTTTACATCACGAATGTCTTCCAACGTTGTGCTGTGCAGGATATAAACAATTTCCATATCACCCAATTCATACTTGAAGTCCTTATCCTTCTTGTCGTCAGCCAAAGCGTCTTGTTCAAGTTTCTTAGCCAAATTATCGTTCATGTATTTGAACAATTCATCTGTGAAGTATTTGTCTGTACCTTCCTTGAATGACTTGCCGTCTTTGTTCAATAATTCATCTAATGTGAAGTAAGTGTGAACACCTTCCACGAAGCCCATACGTACACGGTTGTTGTACTTGAACTTGCTAGCTTCATCCAGCTTGTTCAATTCGTTGTATTTAGCTACTGAGTCAACGAAGTTAACCAACATACGACCTGATACATAACCATTGTAAGGTACGTAGTGTTCCATATCATCCTTGTCAGCTGCTTCAGAAGATGGGAAGTAACCGTGACCCGGCATTTCCAGATAATCTTCGCAATAGTAACCATCAGCAATTGAATCGTTAGCTACCCAGAACATATACTGTGGCATCGGAACATAGCCAGTTGAAGAAGTTACTACTGAATCAACATACATAGAAGTATTGAAGCCTTCTGCCTGCTGTACGCCTCTTGTTGTCAAACCTAAGTAGTTGACATCCTTTCTTACGAGAGGAATATCAGGATACTGGTTAGCTGTCATTTCATACAAAGCATCCTTATACATACCTGTCAAACCATCGCGAACGCTGATTTCTACATTGCCATTAACCTGACGTTCTTCAGCTACAGCCTTATAAGTCGGTCGGAAATTCTTAACCAACTGGAATGCTGTCCAGTCGAAGTTCGGTTCATTATCCATCTGATGAGGATATACGCGGTCTGGATCATCTGCGATGTACACAATCTGCCATCCGTTATCGATATATTTACGACCATCGTATGCGTATTGATGACTAATAGGAGCATTTTCAGTTGCTTCTGGAATCCAACCATTAGTCCAGATATGCATGTGATTAACATCCATTTCACTATCAAGGATATTATCCTTATTATATGTGAATGATAGATCGTTATTCAAATCAATAGCATTAGCAGCATTTTTACCAGAGATATTGTCATAATAACGGGCATCTACTAATACGTAGCAAGTATCTTGCTTGTCATAAGTCAACTCATCAGCCTTCAAGTAGAATTCAGCCAACTTCACATCCTGACCATCCACTTCGTTCAATCGTTTGATCGCATAACGCTGGTTGTTGTTAGCGTCCTTCACTACAACAACATACTTGCGGTTGTTGTCGATCGTATTGTTATCGCGAACCTTCAAAGCATATGAAGTTCTCTTCAATTGCTTCAAGCCTTTGATATTGCTATATCCATAAGGTCTGTCTTTAGACAAAACTTCAATTTCAAACAAGTTCTTCTGATCTTCGAAGTTGCTGTTGCCTGGATTTGTCATAGCCAAATAACCTTCAGCATTTTCAAACAAGAACTTATCAGTATTCGTCTGCATTTCGTCTGAATGCTTGTCGTTGTACTTCAAGTAGTACGGATCGATAGCTGATTCAGCCAATGTGTGAGCACTCATGTGTTTGTAACCATGATAAGCACTTTCATAAGCTTCTGCATAAAGAGTCGGATCAACCTTCGTGATCAACAATGTATCTGAACATGTAAACTTGTTCTCTTTAAATGTTCCATTTGACTTAGCTGGATTGTAATAATCGCGATGGTTGATGATGTAATGATAAGTTACCTTTGTCTTTTCATCTGTATATTCATACAACTGACCTTCGAATACAGGTACTGTATCATTTGCTGTGTATGTGCTATTAGCATACTCACGGTTGAAGATCTGCACTTCAGGAGCTGCACTCGTATTCATGTCTGTCTTCACCAAGCAATCTTTCTGTTTGATAACCCACTGAGCAGAAGGCATGATTCCGAATTCCTGGTTTTCATTAGCTGACGCATACATCAAACGACCCTGGTGATTCATTACCAAGTAAGCACCATTTACACGGCTACCGTTACCAGTATAACCCTTGTCAGTCTTCAATTGGATGAAATACAAGGCATCTTCCTTCGTTGAACGTTTCAAATAAGAATAGTCATGAGCAAACTTCAAGCGCATAAATTGAGTGCCTGCCTTAACTTCGTCTTTTCTTGGATTCGGATATAACAGGTTGTAATCTACAGATGAAGCATCTGCCGCAACAACTGATGCAGTAGCACTATTACCAATATTTGTGCCACTAACATTTTCTGCATAATTAGATGTAGCAATGTACAAGTCATAATAAGACTTCGCATTTGTTACATAAGCCGGGTTATTTGAAGCAACAAAATACTTATTAGAACCTGTTGTTCCAGCTTTATAGTTCTTATTATTCTCATCGGTGTTTTCATCATTCGCATAAGTATAATCAAAACCATAATTAAGTTCTGACGCATCATACTTCGGAACAGCCGGATACCTGTTGGCAATGAACGTATTCAAACCACTCGGTGTACCAACAGTCAACAGATACTGAGAATCAGCCTGCGGAGCACCTATGTTCATCAAATACAAAGCAACCGGAACACCTTTGGCTTTATTAAATGCCTGAGGTACACCAGCAGTCGGAGCACCGGCAAAAGCTTTTCCTTCATTTACTGTATTGAAGAAATCCAAAGCGTCCGTAGAAGCATCTGTCGGGTCTTCACCTTCATAACTATGGCGAGAAGCATTCAACGGCTCTAACACCAAGCTGTCGTTGGTTGCATAATAAGTAGCTTTCCAATGATAACGAGCTTCATCTCCCGTCATTGTACGGATTCCTTTATATTTAGCTTCATAATCCTGGCCGTTAACCTTCAAAGCATTATAGTTGCCTTCATCGCCTGATTCGTGTAAATCATTTAAGACCTTCAAATACTTACCAGAAACCTCATTCTTAAACAGGATGTTATAACCAGCGTATGGAGTAGCAGTTCCACCAGCAGCATGATCCAAATAATTAGCACCATTACCTGAATTCAAAGTAATCGGAGCATAATCCATCTTATGATCAAAATTCCGACGATCCAACTGCTTGTAATCACTTTCTACGGCATACCATGTTGTATCAAACGGGTTATTATAAACAGTGGCAGCTTCACCCTTACGGTTCAAGATCGTAAATTTAACAGTATTCTTGTCATCTTTATAATCATTTTCTCTCTTATAACCAGGATACTTAGCATCTGTTTGCTTTGTAAACTTTAAGAAAGAATCATCGGCATCGATCATGGAATTCAATTCATCGGCAGTCAAGACCTTAGCTCCAGCCACAACCGGCATGATATGCACCAAAGCATTCCCTTTTTTGTCATTAAACAAATCCGGTTCTGCAAAATCAGCTTGCGAAGCTTTGACTGTCTTTACATAATATTGATTTGGATCATAACGATTTGCATACTGATCATCCATCTTTACCATAGCCAAAGCCATGATAGAGTCTGTTCCAGCATGATAGTAAGAATAAAGCAACTTTGATCTATCATAATAATCGAAGGTGTTTTCACGATTGTGATTCCAAGCCCAATTAGAAATACAACCCCGGTTAATTGAAGGTGTCAAATCAGCAACACCTGTCTCTTGATTTTCACGACTAACAGGGAAATTTGTTTCCTCCATATAACGAACATTTACACCTGTACCAGGAGCGGCAGTTGTAAGAGTAGCCAAATTTCTGCACTGATCAGCCGTCAAAGTCAACGCATCCGTATGGTTAAATGTCAACGGCATACCTGTTTCTTTGTTGATAAATTGCCAAGTATTACCATTCACAGCCTGTGGATTATAAACGATCTTCCACAACGAATGTGTTAAAGTTGCATCCTGAATCGGCTTAACAGCCAAATACAAACGGCCGGTAGCATAATCACGCTCTTGCGTCAAGACCATTGTCGCTTTGTTCGCCTTCATCTTAGGATCATCGTTATTAACAACCAGCTGATACCATTTATCAGACTCGATGTTGTTAACGCCGAACAAACCCTGATCCAAAGACGCACTCTTCACAAACTGCGAACGGTAAGTAACCTCACCTTTGCCGTCATGAGCATTCTGCGCTACTACCGAGAATGAGCCGGCCAGCAAAGCGGCGGCCATCAAAGTAGAAAACTTTTTGTTCATAATAAATAAATTAATTGTTAATAATAAGGATAATTTCAACAACTAATTTTACGAAGGGATCAACAACCCCCGCGAATGATTATGAACGGGCATAAAAAAAACGCGGGCTAGTTGTCTATCATTCGAGTAAAGGCATCTGGAAATTCGCCCGCATAGAAATAACAGAACAACAGCCCGCGCTTATACGATATAATACAATCTACCCATCTAAAATGGCAGATACTTTTATATACGTAATCAGCGCAAGCATTTACTGTTCATTATCCCTCTATGCTTAAAATTTTCCAGATTTTATACTCGGGAATAATCTTCGTAAAATGCTTACATTAAATATGTATGAAACCGTACTTTGCGAACCGCTGTCCGCTACGGAATCACTGCAAAGATAAGGAGGTTTTCTGAATCAACAAGAAAAAACTTGCATTATTTTCCAAAATATATGGATTATA
>ENA-OPCA01001636-OPCA01001636.1-human-gut-metagenome-genome-assembly--contig:-NODE-1636-length-16596-cov-5.131915_pt1 | contig 16596 bp, 24 predicted proteins | sample MGYA00241076_ERZ501468 | MGnify/ENA primary metagenome ERZ501468 (study PRJEB25962, sample SAMEA2042633) | human gut metagenome | biome: human gut; feature: human-associated habitat; material: faeces... | reverse complement strand
CAATTGCCAGCTATGGAGTAAATAGCAACTCAATCGTGCCGGACTGACCGGAGTAACAACTTGGAAAGAAAGAGGTAGAAACATGGTAAACGTAGCAAACGAATTAAAGAAACTCGGAATTGAAGTTTCAGACGAACAGAAAGAGTCTCTTAAAAAGAGTATGGGTGAAGAGCTGTATTCCAAAGAAGAAATGGAAGACAAAGTTAAAAAAGCTTCATCAGAATCCGAACAGTGGAAAACCAGGGCAGAATCAGCAGAGAGAATGCTTGAAGGGTTGGATGGAAAAAGTCCGGAAGACATTTTAAGAGAGCGTGATGACTGGAAGAGACAGGCAGAGGATTCCAAAAAAGATTACGAAGCCAAAATCGCAGAGCATGAGAAGAATGAGCTTTTGAAAGAAGCATTTGCGGAAATTGAGTTTACTTCTGAATCTGCAAAGAAAGCCATTATGGAAGACATTTCCAAAGGCGTAAGCGTGAGAAATGGAAAGCTGATAGGGTTCAGTGATCTTATTGAGGAAGCTAAAAAGACAGATGCAAATGCATTTGTAAATAAGCAGACTCCGCCGGCGCGTTTTACAAAGCCGAATGAAAATGATCCCGGTGGTGATAAGCATGCAACAAGAGAGAGCATTTTATCTATCAAAGATAGATCAGAACGTCAGAAAGCAATTGCCGAAAACATTTCTTTATTCCAACAGTAAAGGAGTTTTATATGAACAAAAACAGATTAACGATGAACACAAATTTGCAGTTTTTTGCAGCGAACGCAGGACTGATTTCAACAGGAGACATTGATGTAACTGCAAGGGAAATTGATTTTGTTACATCTTTTGAAAGAAACTGGGAAGCTTTAAGAGAAATTCTTGGAATTTCAAGAGCAATTAGAAAACTGCCGGGAGTTGTTCTTAAAAGCAAATATGCAGAAGGAACGTTAGCGAGCGGAACTGTAGCAGAAGGTGATGTGATTCCAAGAACACATTACGAGGTAAAAGAGAAACCTTATTCAGAGATTACTCTTGAAAAATATGCAAAAGAAGTTTCTATCGAAGCTATTAAGGATCATGGATATGAAGTAGCTTGTGAAATAACAGATGAAGAGTTCCAGACAGACCTTCAGGATGGAATTACAACGAAATTCTACAACTATCTGAAAACTGGTACACTTACAAACACTGCAAAAACATTCCAGATGGCGGTAGCTAAAGCTATTGGATCTGTCAAGAATAAGTTCAAGTCAATGCACAGAACTGCTACAGGAGTTGCAGTGTTTGCAAATATCATGGATTTCTATAATTATCTTGGAGATTCAAACATTACTTTGCAGACAGCCTTCGGACTTACCTATGTCAAGGGATTCCTCGGAGCAGACATTATGTTCCTTGGCTCTGACAACGAAATCCCAGCAGGAAAAGTTCTGGCAACAGCTGTAAACAACATCGTTGCTTATTATGTAGATCCATCTGACGGAGATTTTGAGAAAGCCGGTCTTTCTTACACTGTCAGCGGAGAAACAAATCTTATCGGATTTAAGGTAAAAGGCGATTACGATCGCGCAACCAGCGTAACTTATGCACTGTTAGGATTTGTACTTTTCGCAGAGTACATTGATGCAGTAGCTAACGTTTCAATCACACCGGGGGAATAGATCCCACTACACAGGCGGTAAATGCTAGTGGGGAACTTACGGAAGAATACTTAAACTCTCTTACAGTTGCAGAAATCAAGGCACTGGCAGAGAGGAAAGGGTATTCACTGACCGCAACAAAGAAAGCTGATATTATCAGCGAAATCTTATCACAGCAATAAGGAGTGTGGAGCAATGTCATATGTAGATTTTGAATATTACCAAACTAAATATGGTGGAAGTTTGTTCGAAAGCGAAGAAGACTTTGCTCCATATGAAAGAAAAGCAGAAAGAAGAATCAATGCAATCACATCAAACAGGATTGTGTTTTATCCTCAGCCAGAATCAGAAGATGCATGGTGGGATAATATCAAAGATTGCACCTGCGAAATAGCTGAATTGCTAAAGAATGTATCTGAGTACTCCGCGGCAGTCAATAACTTTGGTGTTATTGCAAATACGGACGGAACTGTAAAAGGGAAAATGATTAAGAGCATGACTTCTGGAAGTGAATCAGTATCTTATGATGCCGGAGCATCTTCTTCGACATTGGTAGAGATTGCAAAATCAGAAATGGCACTTAATAAAAAGTGCTACGATATTGCATCAAATTACCTAACCGGAATGGTTGATTCAAGGCATGAAAACCTTTTGTACATGGGAGTTTAGCTTATGGGAATCGGATATAAAGATGCCGTGGTTTTATATAACAGGCATTACAACGACACTTTAGAAACTGAATATTATTTTGGAACTCTATTTGAAAATGTAAGAATCGAGCTTACACAGGCAGAGAACATAAGCAAATCTGGAATGAAAGATGCAGATAGTTTTCTTGTAAAAATCCCGAATGATGGCACATTGAATTATGCTAATCCACCAGACTGGGAGAACATGAGCGAAGAAGAAAAGATAAAGCATTTCACTTTAAGAAGTAATGATTTTGACTTCGTAGTGATTGCAAAAAAAGATGAACTTCTCATTGATAGGGAATTGCCGGTTGGATTAATTAATTCAGACGATTATCCGGGTAAATTCTTCCAGTACATGGTAAATGAAAAAGGGAATTGCTACAAAGTGAATACTATCGGTGTTTACAGCCTTATACCAAGGTTTGAGATTGGAGGTAAATGATTTGGATGAAAAGCCAAAAATAATGCTTGTATCAGATGCAGAAACTGCTCAAAGAGCTATCCTTGATATGATAAATAGTTATCCAAATTTTCCGCCCGGTTTCAAACCATCAAATTCAACAATCTTATGGAACAGCATAAAAGATACTCAGTCTATTGGAGTTTTTCCGGCGCAGGATCCTGTTTATTTGAAAAAATATGTCAGCGGTTCTTATGTCGGACAAATGACGTTCCAGATCGTATACAAAAGCAATCCAACAACAAACAAGGATAATATTGCAGCAAGCAATCTGCTTGAAAATATTGCAAAGTTCCTTGAAAGTGGAGAATTTACATTAAAAGATAAAAATTTTGTTGTAGAACAAATCAACCGCACATCGGATGTATTTTGCGGTACAGCAGATGGGAAAACAACAGAATTAGCAATTAATATGCAGCTTAAATATTTTTATAAAAAATAGGAGGAATACTCATGGCAAAAGACAGAACTAACATGGTCTCACTTTTGGATATTGGAAGCCTTATGGGTGGAAAAAGTGAAAAGCTTGCTGAAATGGGTGATGGTTTCACAGAGCTTTCTGAAGACTGGGGACCTAACACAGAAAGCACACAGTACGTAAACATGAAAAATGCAAGCAACTCTGTAAAAGGGTATGCATTTTCAATGTCTCCAGAAAGAGAACATTTGTCAGATGAAATGCAGACAGTGTTTAATGATGTTTTTAAAAAACTTCCAACAGGAGATCAGTGCGAGACATATTATTATCGCTTCTTTAAAGCTGATATTACAAGCGGATCCGGAGATTGTATCCGTGTCCCAGTAACTGTATGTGCATCAAGCACTGGCGGATCAGGTGGTGATATTTTCAAGTCTACAGTCCAGATTAATGGAAATGGAGATGTAGAACTTGGAACAATCACTATTGCTGGTGATGGATCGTTCACATGGGCACCTAAAGTAAGTGCTTTGGCTTTGGATGAAGATTACCCAATTGCATAGGTGTTAATTAAAAATTAGCATATGTGGGATGCCTACCTTTCCTTGGTGTCCCACATTAGGAAAGGATGTTAAAAATGGAAGAAATTAAATTAAGCAGTGGCATAAAAAAAATTGCAATAAAAGACGAAGACGGAGATCTTATTACAGTTATAACAGTAGATACAGCGAATGCAGACACAGCTAAGAAGTTTGCAGGTGTAATTGATAAATTAAATAATATATCTCAAAACTGTGAAAAAGAAGCCGCCGAATGGAGAAATAACCACAAAGACGATATGAATGTGGATGATATGAATGTGGATGCAGCATTAGAACTGAACAGCATTCGTGTCAAATATCTTAAGCAGATTACGGAAAGTATAGATGGGTTGTTTGGCGAAGATGCCATGAAACAGATTTACGGAGATATTGTCCCGGATGAACTTGCAATTGTGGAGTTTGTAGAGCAGGTTATCCCTGTTATGAATAAGCTTTTCAATAAACGTTTTGAACAGGTGCAGAACAGATACAATATCAAAAGACGTGGGGCAAAATAATGAACAATGTCATGCTGGACAATTTGCCTACTGAATGGAACGGATACAAAGTAAATACCGATTTCCGCATAGGTATGCAGATTTATATTTTGCAATATGACAAAGAAATGAATGAGTACGAGAAAACAACTTCTATTCTTTATCTTATGTTCTCTGATGAATACGGAGAACTTAGAGACCATCCACAGCACCATGAGTTAAATGAATGTATTTCCTGGTATTTAAACGGATGGTATCACGACAATACCGGCAGTAGTAAAAATACAAAGCGTTTTATTGACTATGATGTAGATCAATGGAGAATATACGCAGATTTCTTGCAGATATACGGAATTGATTTGTCCGTAGCAGATATGCACTGGTGGAAATTTAATGGCTTGATCTGGAATATGCCAAGAAGATTATCTTCTCTCATGGAAGTAATTGAGATTCGACAGAAGAAAATTGAAAAGAACATGAGTTCCAAGGAAAAAGATGCAATCAGAAACGCACAAAATGAATATGCTCTGGAACAGCCAGAAAAAGAGTATACCAGCGAAGAAAAAGAAAAGATAGACGATTACGATCGCATGATGGAAGAAATAAGAAAGCAGAAAGAGATAGAACAGGAAGCATTGAAACAGTTTAAGAAATGAGGGTTTTAGCATGGCTGAATATGATGGCGAAATCAGAATAAAAACGTTGATTGAAAATGGAGAAGCATCAAGTAAGCTCATGCAGATGGAATCACAGTTTCAGAAGCTTGCAAGAGAAGCTGATAAGTTTTCCAAGACACTGAAAGATCTGGCAAGTCAGAAGATTCCGACAGAGGAATATAAGGCTGTGCAGATGCAGATAGAAAAAGATACTGCTTCTCTTGATAAACTTCTTGCCAGAATGGATAAATTCTTAGAAACAGGTGGAAGCAGTAAAAGCACAACCTTCAAAAGAATGCAATACGACGTTGAGGAATTAACAAACTCAATTAAATATGCAAAAAACGAGCTTGCCGCAATGGAATCTTCTGGAACTGCTTTTATAGATCCTACAACTACAGAGGAATATAGTAAAGTATCTGAAAAGCTTCTTGATGTACAGAGTAAACAGGAAGCTCTTAATCAAAAGATGAGAGAAACAGTTGTCAATGAGAAATCTATTGGTGCCGGTGCAAAAGACATTGAAAAAGTAGGAAAATCAGCAAAAAAATCCTCTGGCTTAATATCTGACATGGCAAAACATATAAAGCAGACAATAGTTAGTTTTGCAATATTTGGTGCGGTTATGAAAGTATCTCAGACCATATCCAAGGCATTTACAGAAGGTATACAGAACATGGCAAAGTATTCTTCTGAATTTAATGGAAAAATGTCTGAAATGGCAAGTGCTTCGGCTACATTGAAAAATTCTATTGGAGCATTGACAGCTCCTATCATATCTGCATTGACACCAGCAATCGTAACCTTATGCACATGGCTTACAAATGCCATTAATGCTATGAATAGATTTATTGCAGCTATAAGCGGAAAAAGCACTTGGACAAAGGCAAAGAAGCAGCAGGTAGACTATGCGGCATCTCTTGATAAAACAGCCGGTTCTGCCAAAAAAGCAGCTGGAGCATTGGCGGCTTTTGATGACTTGAATGTATTGCAGAAAAATGATTCTGGAAGCGGTAGTGGTGGAACATCAGGAGCTTCTGGTAGCGGTTATGAAGAAGTACCATTAACCGAAAAGGATTTTGAGTGGGTAAAAAATGTAAAAAAATTATTTGAAGCAATACTTCCAATTGTCTTAGCGATTGCAGCTGCTTTATTGACATGGAAAATTGCTAGTTTTCTGACAGATTTATTGGCAATGAGTTCAATTCTTGGAACAATTGTTTCATGGCTTGTTGTTATTGCAGGATTTGCATTGACTATATATAGCCTGTTCGACATGTGGAAGAATGGTGTTGATTGGGAGAATTTAATAGGGTATATCGTTGGTACTTCTCTTGCAGTCGGTGGATTATATGCTTTATTTGGCCCGATGGTAGCCGGTATTGCTCTGATAGTCATTTCTATTGCAGGATTAATAACTGCACTTAATGACATAAGAGAAAACGGATTAAATGCACAAAATACGTGCTTATTATTAGTTTCTGCTTTTGGCTTGGTAGTCGGAACATTTATGGCATTTGGAGCAGTTGCAGCCAGTGTAGTTGCTGGAATCCTTTTAATATCAGCAGGAATTGCGGATTTGATAAATAATGGAGTAAATCTAAAAAATGGAATATTAATTGTTTCTGGTATTTTTCTCGCATTGGTAGGTATCGTTGGAGCAGTAGTTGCAGCTATAGCAGCATTGATAGCAGGTTTAGTGCTTATAATAGCAGCGGATTGGGAAAATTTTAAACAAACCGTATGGGAACCCATAAAAGAATGGGGAATGGAGCTTTGGGAAAATTTCAAACAAATAGGCGAAGGATTACAAGAGATATTTCAAGGTGTTTTGGATTTTCTTGAAGGCGTATTTACATTAAATTGGAAAAAAATATGGAATGGTATAAAAAAATTCTTTATTGGTGTTTGGGATGTTATAGTGGGAAGTTTGAAAGCATCGGTCAATCTACTGATAGGCGCTCTAAACACTGTATACAATGCTATATGCGGTGTTATAAATGCTTGCATAGAAGCAATTAACAAAATTAGTTTTACTGTTCCTGATTGGGTACCCGGATTAGGTGGCAAACAATTCGGAGGATTTAATTTACAAAAAATCCAACCTATTAACATACCTTATTTAGCTAACGGAGGAATAACAACAGGAGCAACAATCGCAAAAATCGGCGAAGCCGGAAGAGAAGCTGTCCTGCCGCTTGAAAATAACACTGGCTGGATGGACGACCTTGCATCGAAACTTGCAAGCAAAATGCCGGACTACAGCGGTGCAAAGACAGTAGTACTGGAGGTGGATGGTAAAGAGTTCGCAAGAATCAATCTGCCATATTTGCAGGACGAAGAAATAAGACTTGGGATAGCGGAGGGATAAGATGAAACATAAGTACACGCAAGGACTTATCATTGATGGAATTACATATAATATCCCTATGGTGTCTATCCAGAGGACTCTGGACTTTCTGGAAAAGTATGCAGAGAGGACAGAGGACGGCGATATTAAAATCGAGAGCATCGGACTTTATAAGAATTACACTATCTCAATTGGAACAATCGATGATGCAGAATTGTATGACAAACTGATAAATCATATCACGGATTGCGAGAACAGATTCCATCATGTATCACTCCCGGATGCAAGCAAGCAGTTTGATTTTTATGGGTATTTTTCCTCTATTAAAGATGAAGTGGAAAAGGTACTGGACAGCGGAGCGAAGTATAAAGGCTTGTCTTGGAAAATGACGAGCAAGAAACCATCAAGAACACCGTAAGGGGGCATTTATGAAAACATATTGCAGGGCAGAAATGAAATTTATAGATGTTACCGCATTATCAGATGCCACGGTTACAACAGATGATAATCAAAGCATAGGTTCAGTTGGACTATTTGCAGACCAGACGGAACAGGAAGGTTATGGGACTTTCGAACTGAACCAATTTATACTTGATGGAAGTAAAAGTGTGCTGCCGGACAATCCGCAGGATATTGCGTTCTGGAATGACAGTCTATCAAAGAATGACTGTAGTTTTGAAACGAATCCTAAACTTACAATCACATTTAAGGAGCAGCATACATCCGCAGCGATTACACTTTATTTTGAAGATGAACCACCAGCAGAGCTGAAAATCACATGGTATACAATCGCCGGTACAAAATTAATTACAGAGACCTTTTACCCGGACAGCCTTATTTATGTTTGCAATAATCAGGTGCAGAATTACGGAAAAATTGAGATTGAATTTGTAAAGACTACTTTTCCACAGAGATATATTAAGCTTCAGTATATTTTATATGGAAAATATATTGTGTGGGATAAAGACATGATCCAGTCAGCCAAGGTGCAGGAGGACATTGATGTGACATCTGCGACCTTGGCTATCAACGAAGCGGATATTTCAATTGTTGATATAAATAATGATTTTGATGCAGAAAACGAAAACGGAGCATGGAAGAGTGTTCAGAAAACGCAGGAAGTTACATTGTCAGAGTCTAAGAACGGAAACATGATCCCTATGGGTGCGTTTTTCATTGACGCCTTTTCCTCTGCAAAGAATATCTCAAAATTTAAGCTGATAGATACAATCGGTTTGCTGGATAAATACATATTTTATGACGGACAGGTATATAACAATGTCCGTGCAGAAGTACTGCTGATTGCGATATTTGCCACTGCCGGTATCAAAAAATATACGATTGATGAAGAAGTCGGCAACATACTTTTAAGCGGCTATTTAGCCATTCAGACGTGCCGTAAGGCATTACAACAGGTATGCTTTGCGTGTGGTGCGGTTGCGGATGACAGCCGGAGCGATACCATCAAGGTTTATAAGCCAGACAGATATGTGAAATCCACTGTCGGGACGGATCGTAAATTTAATGGAAATACGAAAGTATCTCTTGAAAAATATATCTCTGGTGTGAATATTGAGATGAAAAACTATGCATTGGAAGAAAAGACATCTGATATTTATAAGAAAACATTGCCGGCCGGAGATACGAAGATCACTTTTTCGAGCCCATATCTGCCATCATCCATCACAGCAAGTGCCGGCACGTTGAAAGAAGTAAAAACGAATTATCTCATTATTAATATGCCGACTGCCGGACAGTGCCAGATTACAGGTATTAAATATGCAAACACGACTTTTTCCTACGAAAAGAGTGTAGATAAAATCGAAGCTGGGGAAACAGAAAATATAAAGAAATACAGTGGATGTACCATTTATAATGCTGATATATTACCCGATATCGCCGCATATCTTTTGGATTATCATGCCTTGAGAAAAAAAGTGGGGATGAAGTACCTGGTTGACTTAGAGCAGGTAGGAAATTGGGCAAATATAAATTCCATTGGTGGCAAGACATCGACAACATTGATTGAGAGTCAGACGCTTGATTTGACAGGTGGATTTATCGCAACGGCAACGTGCAGGGGATACTCAATTGTCGTTACCGAGGATGTGTTTGCCGGAACTGAATTATATACGGGAGGAGATGTGTTGATCTGATGAATTACAATCCAATTAATCCTTATTATGATGAGATTAGAAAAGAAAATCTGAAGCTCACAAAGGAAAACAAAGCTTTAAAAGAAGAAAATGAGCGTCTGAAAAGTGAGGTGGTTGCTTATGCTGGTGTGGATGCAGACAGTGACGGACCGGTCACAGAGTGATGTGGATCGCATGTTGGAGTTGTTACAGAAAGGATGGGATAATTTCAATGTAGACGAAAAAACAGAATGGCTTGCCGGGATGAAAGGCGCACTGAATCGATCAGATATGCAGAGAATCCAGAATAACACAAAGTTATTATCAGATGTTCTGGAACTTAATCTTACGGTTGCAGACGTTCCAGATCATCCGAATGAGACATTTTTGTCCTCAATTATCATAAATACAGAAATAATCAGAAATGCTTATGTAATACATACAGACACGCCAGAAACACCGAGTATGCCGGTTAATACATATCAGAAATTAAATGATATTGAGAAAATATTAGATGATGTGTATGGTATTCTGCTTAATAATTTTCACTATTATTGTGGAACTGAGGTATATGCAGGTGATGAAACAGGAATGATTTTATGATGGAGGGAATATAATATGGCATTTGTAAAAAAGGTATGGAAAGACAGAATTGCAGAGTACATTAATAGACGTCTGCTCACAAATGAAGATGGATCCCAAGAACTGGTCACGGTAGCCAGAAACGAAGGCAATATCTCACAAGAGGGCGACGCTTTTAATGCGGCAAATATGAATGACTTGGAAGATCGAATTGCTAATGAGTTTCAAGTGTTAAACGAAGGAATCAAAAGAGTCTACGGATATCATGCTTCCGGGGAAAGTTTGACACTCAACAATGTGGCAAAAGGTAGCATTATTTTTATTAAAGGCAGTGGCAACAATAATTACTATTTAGGTTTTATCAATTATGATGGTTACGTTACAACCATGCTCAGTAACGGATACAACAATATTCCAACTTATGATATTAATAGTAAAAAATTAACATTAATGACATCTGGTTATTACAGTTACCTTATCAGATAGTTTTATGGTCGAAATAACACAAAGAATCAAACTACGCTGAACAACATTTCTTCCATCCTTGACTTAATGATAAACTACATATACTTTTACAGTTGCTTTGGTCAATTGTGAAGATTGCAAATAAACTGTTGTTTATTCATGTCCAGAGCATGGAGTGATAAGAATAACCAATAATGTCAAGTGGGGCGTAAGATTTATTATGTTAAATTGATTAGGACTACAGATACAGAATTGATACTCTAGCCCATATTGTGTTATCAACGTGTAATCCTACTGATAATCCATCATTCCAATTAAGTTCGGCATCGATTGTCCCACCGATCTTATATGCATTGCCTGTATGATCTGTGCCATCACCTGCACTAATAAGATACTCATACCAGTCAGTTGCTGCATTTCCTGCTCCGGCTGTGTGCATAAATAGTAAAACATTTTGACCAGGTTCAAGGTAGATTGTATCCCATTCGTCATGCATGTAAATTCTTTGCAAATTTGGCTTATTACTATTCAGTTTTTCACAACCTTCGTTTAACTCACGTAAACTCTTGGTTATGCGAAGTAAAATGGAACAAAAAAATTATTCTGAAATATTATAATTGAATTATACAAAAGAAAGGAAGATGATCCAATGGAGATGTTAAAAGAAACGTACACGATTGCTTTGCCTATCGTTCTGACAGCATTTATGGGATACATAGTGTGGCTTTTGAAAAATCAGAAGTCAGACAGAGATGCGAATAGCAGAGGAACGATGCTTTTGCTTCGAGTACAACTGATCGAGTACCATGATAAATACATGGCGCTCAAAGAAATTCCATCCTATGCCTACCAGAATTTTATGGAAATGTACAATGCCTATCATGCGTTGGGCGGAAATGGAATGGTCACAAAGATGAAAAACGAGATTGAAGAGCTTCATCTGAAGCAGAAAGAGAGGATTTAAACATGACAGATTTAGGATTTTTAACAGAATTTATGGTGCCGGTAATCGTAGGCATTTGCCTTTGTGTAGGCTATGTCGTGAAGAAGTGGATTAAGGATGTGGATAATAAATACATTCCTACCATCTGCGCTGTCCTTGGTGTTATTCTGGCGGTTTGGATTAACGGATGGACAGTTACAGCACCTATTTTATTAAGTGGATTATTCAGTGGTTTGGCAAGCACAGGACTGCACCAGATGTTCAAACAGTACATTAATAAGGAGGAAAAATAAGTTATGAGAATTGGATTAAATGCAGGACACACGCTGTCCGGTGCCGGATCTGGAACTTCCGGTGTAATCGTAGAGAGTATTGAAACAAGAAAGGTATGCAGCAGATTGACAGAAATGTTTAAAGCATGCAGTGTGGAAGTTGTGCCATGTACAATAGATAAAGCGGCGACGCAGAAGGCCTATTTACAAAAAGTAGTTGAGATGGCAAACAGAACGGATCTTGATTACTTTATTAGTATTCATCTCAATAATGATAAGGCAAGAAAAGGACATGGTGTGGAAGCATATACATTCCAGGGAAGACAGTATCCTGACGCAATAGAGGTCTGTGAGCATATCGAAGCACTGGGATTTACAAACCGTGGAGTGAAAGAAGGTAGCGGATTATATGTAATCAAAAAGACCAAAGCAAAATCCATGTTGATCGAGGTCTGCTTTGTAAATAATCCGGATGCATCTTTATATCAGCAGAAATTTGAACAGATCTGTGCAGCAATTGCATATGCCTTAGCAGACTATGTACAGGCAAGTCCAAAGCCAGTTGCACCGGTACAACTTCCGAAGAAAAAGAAATATGTTAAAGTTCTGGTGGATGATCTGGCAGTAAGAAAATCTCCAAGCTGGGATAAATCAGCAGTAGCAAAAAGAGTACAAAAGAATGAAGTCTTTACCATTGCGAACGGACCGATCAAGGTTGGCGGTGGCAGCATGTACGAGCTTAAATCGGGATTATACATCACAGCAGCATCAAAATACGTCACTGTGTACGAAAAATAAAACTATAGCCGGTAGAGTTTATCTGCCGGCTATTTTTAAAGTAGAAAGAAACATGTTCAATTTCGTGTTGCATTTTTATATACTTCTATGGCAAATTTGCCATTTTATAAGCAAATAAAAAATGCTCAAAACACAGTAAAATCAATGGTTACAGTAAAACCTAGGTTTGATAATAATGCATTCATTATAGTTCGATTTAATAGACTTGTACTAATTAATGTTAACCACTAGGAAATAGATGTTTAGTACAAGTCCTAGATATAAAATATAAAGCCAGTAATTTCAAAGGCTTCATTCAAATAAATTTCTTTTATTATTCTATGCCAAAATTCTTGTTTTCCTTTTTGATCTAGTTGTTCGTAAAGTTCTTTCCAGTCTTCCGGGATCTGCTTCTTAAATTCCTCAATCCTTACAACTTTGTTGTTTGACAACTCCTCAGTTATGGAATTTATTTTTTCTGATAAGACACTGTATTTCTTTTCGTATTCCGGGATATCAATTCTTCCTTTTTCAAAAAGGTAATTCAGTCTGTCACGCTCCCCTATCGCATCATTAAGTTTTTTATTCAAATTTTGCTTTGGTTTACCTGCTTCTTTTTTTACATCAAATTCAAGATTTTTTAATGCTGCATCAAGATTTTCAAGAAGATATTTTTCTGTTTTTGCTTCTGACACTAATTTTGTTTTGTGCAATTTCTCATTTCCACCGAACCAGCATCTTTGATATTGCCGGTGCTTTTTGGTCTTCCTGTCTATGCTGTAAAAACTTGCCATTTTCCTGCCACATATAGGACAACGGAATAATCCACTGAATAAATATATATGACCGGACGGAGCGTATTTTATCTGATTGACACTTCTTATTTCTTCCATTTGCTCTTTGGTAAAATAAGGTTCGCAGAAATTTTCATTTTCCCTTACTTTACCAATATATAAATCTGAATTTATCATTGTGTCTAATTTGTGACGTGTGAAGTCTGGAATCAAATTTTCACGTACCCATAAAACAGTGCCGCGCTTGCTTTTGGTTGCTAATAAATAATCAAAGATAGCCCTTGTCTGTTCCTCATTATCATGTACGACTTTCTTTACACCATCTATTTTCTCTATTTTAAATCCTATGGGCACTCTGCCAGTGTAAGCTTTCCCTTCACGGATTTTATAAGCTGCGGTGTCTTTGTATCGCTCAGATATAACCGCCCATTCTAATTCTGCCATGTTTGCCATCTGGTACATGAAGTTCTTTCCGTATGGCGTGGAAGTATCGATCTGCTGACTCACTGATATTAAGTTGCATCCTGCGCTTTCCATGTCGTGATAGAGGTTACAGAAATCTCTCATATTTCTTGCTATACGATCGTATCTCATAATAACAACTGCATTGATTCTTCCTGCTCTGACATCATCCATCATGCGCTGAAAGTCCTTTCTTTTTGCCGTGCTATGCCCTGTAATCGCATAATCGCCAGAATAAACGATTATATTTGCATTATGGTAAGTTTTATTAATGTACTTTTTACAATCGTCTATTTGCTGTTCCATTGATTCTGAATTATCATCTTTTTTTGATTTTCTTGGATAAATTGCTATGTTCATTTTTAACTCCCTTTAAAAAAAGTCCCTCATTTACTAGAGGGACTGTATACTATTCGATTTCTATAATGTCTGCGACGTATGCCATAACTTCTCCAACTTCCTTTATATGGACCTTAAGAGTTACAGTGTCTCCTATGGACATATCCATTACTTTTGCTTTTGCATCTTCATCTTTTATGAAGCACTGGACACCAAGAATTGCAAATTCGTCGGACTGAGAAAATACACTGATATATTTTCCGTCGCTGTCAATGAGTGCTAATCTTCCTGTGATCTCTAAGTATTTGTCGTTGTAAGTATCTTCGGCTTTCATTGCATTGCTTTGCAGGTCATCCATCATGGTGTCAACATCAACCGCAGTATATTCAATTTCTGGCTCTGATTCGGTCTCAACTTCCTTTACCTCTGGTGTCGAATTTTGAGTTTCGTTTGTGCTTGATGATTGTGAAGTGGTAGTAGTTTCTGAATTGTCGGAATTTCCACCAGAAGCAGAACCGATAGCGGCAAGAACCAGGATCACAATTAAAACAATCGCCCATTTCGGTAAACCTTGTTTCTTTTTGCATACTGGACATATCTTTGCTTTCTTAGGAATCTCCGATTGACAGTGTTTACATACTTTAGTATCTTTTGATTCGTTCATGATTTTGAACTCCCCTTTCTTTTGATACTACAATTATAAAGCAAAATGATTATAAAACAATACATTTTTGTCATTTTTTTATGACATTTTTTTGCAAAATGAAACTTTATGATAAAAAACAAATGGATGCGTTATTGACTTTTCGAACATACGTTCGTATACTTTATGTATCAATTAGAAAGGTGGTATTGGATATGGGAGAGCTTAAAGAGAAAATAATAGAATTAATAGAGAAGTGCATGGACGAAGATGATCTCCGAACCATATATGCATTTATAAAGAGGTTTTTAAGATAAAAGAAAAAGACAAGGGTTTGCGCATTGCCCTTGTCTTTCTTTTTACTTCTTTACAAGCTTTTCTGCTAGCTTCTGGATTGTGTTCCAGTCGTTTTCATCCAGTTCTGAGATAGCGGCTATGAATCTGTAACGCTGGTCTTTTTCCCCGGCTTTCAGAACATCTGCAAGAAATTCAGCTATCTTTTCATTCTCGGTCTTTTGAATGAACATTTCGCCGTTTCCGGTCTCTAGCCATTCCACATCAACATTAAACAATTGACAAATAAGTTTAATCGACTGGGTTGATAGATTTCTTTGACCAGTTTCTACTAAAGATATGAAATTTTTAGTTAAACCAATTTCTTTAGCAAACTTTTCTTGTGACATTCCAAGCGATTTTCTCAACTGTTTTATTTGCTCATACACTTATTATCACCTCCCACTAGTATAATAGTACAAAAATCACACAATGTCAAACAAAATATTTAAAAAATGTTTGACAAGACCAACTAAGTATGATATTATAATCACACAAGGTAATACAAACACGAAAGGAAGTGAGCAGATGAGCGAAAAACAGAAAGAATCCCTTACAAGACTGGCTGAAACAGTATCACAGCTGGACAAAGAAAACTTCAACTATATTCTCGGTGTTGCGGATGGTATGGCAATCTCAAAGAAACAGTCGGAAGTTGACAAGCAGATTGCCATGTGTGGGAGCGTTAAATAATGAGAAAGGAGATTCCTATGAACAAAGCAGACATGGAAATTACACCAGAGAGGAAAGCCAAGATTATGGACATTCTGTTAGAGATTTACGAAAGACAGGAAGGAATTAAGCTTGTGGTTAAGGACCAGGCATCATGAATAAACAGTGTGTATATGGTGTAGCAACAGGTCAGACGGTATCAGACACACATATCTGATATTCCGACCGAAATTAGATTCATTTTTGAAAGAGAGTAAAAAGAAAAATGTGCGGATTTAAAAGCGGATTGATATTGAAAAATCGTTGTGTAATAGCAGAGGGAGCAAACGACAGCCACAGTGATTTACTGGAAAGCCTTGGAATTGAGGACAACATAGAAAATGCAATGCGTGTTTTCGTGAGAGTGGAACTTTTACCACCTAACGAAGAGTGGTGGACAGATCCAGACACTTGGAAAGAAAACGTGGATCAGGACATTCTGCCAGAATGGTTCGAGAACGACAAGGATAGATATTTTGATGAGTTTAGAAAAGCTGTCAAGGACTGGTGGAAAGAACACGTCAGAATTGATGAAGAAATCGAGGAACTGAGCAGTGGATATTACAGGTTGAAACGATGCAAAGTCAAAAATATGCTAAAAGACGTGAAAGCGATGTTGGACAACTCCACGGTGCAGAATATGAGTAGCAACTCCACGGTGCAGAATATGAGTGGCAACTCCACGGTGCAGAATATGAGTAGCAACTCCACGGTGCAGAATATGTGGAACAACTCCACGGTGCAGCATATGTGGAACAACTCCACGGTGCAGAATATGAGTAGCAACTCCACGGTGCAGAATATGAGTGGCAACTCCACGGTGCAGAATATGAGTAGCAACTCCACGGTGCAGAATATGT
>ENA-OPCA01001634-OPCA01001634.1-human-gut-metagenome-genome-assembly--contig:-NODE-1634-length-16620-cov-3.730033_pt1 | contig 16620 bp, 18 predicted proteins | sample MGYA00241076_ERZ501468 | MGnify/ENA primary metagenome ERZ501468 (study PRJEB25962, sample SAMEA2042633) | human gut metagenome | biome: human gut; feature: human-associated habitat; material: faeces... | reverse complement strand
GACTGCTGAATGCCTCCGGATTCTATGCTTCGGCAATCAGTGCAGCGCTGGTGCCAATTTGCGCCGTGCCAAGACCGACAAGAAGGATGCCATTAAACCGGCAAACGACGGTCTTGGCCACTGGCTTATCTTGGCGAGGTATAGATACCTGATTGATGCGCAGAAACTGCTGCCAGGCAATACCAGCCGTATTCAAAAGTTGAAGAACAACCTGATCTCTCTGTTAGACACAGCTTTTCCGGGCGCAAACCGCCTGTTTTCAAGCCCTCCGCGTACCGATGGCAGCGAGAAATGGTGGACTTCGCAGCGACATTTTGGAACTGTGAGTGCGTTTGCGTTTTATGTGAAAAAGCATTTATTTCCAAATACCAAAGGTGGTGTAAGAAATATAGCTACAACTTCAGCGAAGATAGGGCATTGGATATTTATGCTTCTGCCCGTAGTCACTTTGATGTTATGCCGAAAACTGATACTGCCAGACTTCTGGCAGAACGGGCTGTCTCTCAACTCCGGACGGCCTGTGCAGCATTGGCCGCCCTGAAACTGCAAAACTGCAAATGCGATCTTGGGCATCTTCACGCCCGGAATATCCCGTGGTGATGAGGATATTTGGTGTTGGTCCATCGCTCGGCTCACAACTTATGGCGGAGATTGGCGATGTCCGCCGTTTCCACTCCAAGACGGCGTCGGTGGCTTTTGCCGGTATTGATGCATCGCCTTACCAGTCTGGTCAAATAGATATTTACATCCGCAATTCCGCTTCGTTACAGAACTTTTCCTGCTGATGGGTGGATATCTCCCCAATGCCCCTGTAAACGAGGCTGCGCATCAATTCATGGAGAAAAAGTGCTCTGAGGGCAAGCATGACAAGGGTTACATGACGATCCCTTTTACCACACAGTCATGGTTCGATCCGGCTCCCGGACCAGATCCAGTTGGCAGCTTGTAACAGAAATTGTATCCACAGGCAGGAAAATCGGGAGCTAGTCCTGCGGCGGCAGATAGAGATCTGCGTCAAGGACTGCTTTGACAACTATCTGCTCCACAACATGGGAGCATCCCGGTATCCCATGGCAGAGCGGCTGGCAGCTTCCGGTTTCCCCGTGAAATGCGAGACAAGGAGTTGGCGCAGCATATCAGTTGTTCTTTCCGAAGAGCTGCGGAGGCCCTGGAGAAGATCCCCCAAGACCATCCAGATAGTTGAGCTGGTGCAGCTTCAGCGCAACTGTCCGGACTGGGAGGGCTCCCAATCCCCAGTGCCGGAAGTGCGATGAGGTGGCCCGGAGATACGGGAAAGAGATTGCGGTCGTGGAGCCGGTGAAGGGAGGCGCTCTGATGAACTTACCGGAGGAGGCCGCTGTGCTGCTGTACCAAGCTGATGCGACCGCCGGACCGGCCTCCTCCTGGTCCATTCGGCTCATTGCGGGGCTGGACGGGGCTTTGACTGTTTTAAGCGGCATGAGAAATCCGGAGCGATTGGGGAACAACACGGGCTACACTGCCAACCAGGAGGCGTATTATGCGGCTCTGCCCCAGACTTACAGAAAGGCATCCGACTGCATCCGCTGTGGCCTGCGGGAGAAAATTGCCCGCAGAGGCTTCCGCCCGTGATCTGCTGGAAACGGTTGCAGAAGCGTTAGAAGCGGAAATATAAAATTTCCGGTGTCCTCAGACAAAACGCATTCATAAACAATTGGCTCAGAAACATTAGAAATCTATCTCGGGGCTGTCATTTTGAAGAATATATTGGGACGCCGCACCAAAAGTCCATTGGTGCGGCGTCCGATCTTATTCAATACCTGTGTAAATATTTCTATGTCCAGCCAATTACTTGCTGTGTATTGCCCCCGTAAAATCCATATCCTGCGCCTGCCAGGAACTCCAGACGGGCTGAAGGATAGACCACTCTTTACGGAACAGGGCAGGGGGGACGATGCTGTCCGTATTTACGAGACTCGGAAGGACATCCTTATTCTGGGGGGCTATCGCCGCATAGATACCATAGCCCAGCAGAGTTCCCGCTTAGATGCGGCCAACGGTCATCCACAGGGAAAAGTAGCTGTCCGGAACACCCTCCACGCCAGAAAAAATCTCATTCATCATTCTTTTATAGAAGAAAATCTGAGAAAAATCCCGGGTATGGATGGGCAAGGATGGTCCAAGTTATACTCTGGATCAGCAGTTTCTGAATCTCCGCCTGGAGCAAGCAGGTTTTATGTAATAAAAGGCACAGGATGCGAGGCCGAGATGAGACTGGGCAGAGAAGTGTTTCGGAAGGGGAGATTTGAGGATGGAAGGAGGCTGCTCCATGTCGCTGTTTGCTCAGTATGTCGGAATATCCTCGTTAAAGACCATGGAACATTTTTTTCAGTTCTTCCACATAGGGAGCGGTCAAAGGGTGAGGCGTCTGCCCCTTCTTGGTGACATAATAATGGGCCAGGATACTATCTTCTCCCTTAAGCGGGACCGAGGAAAAATGGTAGTGCTGCGGATGCTGCCAGCGGGTAGAACTGATGAAAAAAGCATCGGATTGGGCCACAATATCCTGGCTGGCAGCACTGTCGTTAATAGAGATGATGCATTTTGGGGGAGACTGAAACAGTTGAGAGATGGACTCGGAATCATCATCGTAAAATCTGCCGAAATTCTCGTGGTTTTCTGCAATCACATAGGGATAGTCCGTCATACGGTCTTCCACCGGAACGGTCTCCTGAGCCTGCAGAATGGGGTGGTCCGCTCTCGTGACGATGCTGATATGGCTCTCCCCCAACAGATGGTAATCCAAGTCCTTTACGCTGCAAAGCCGCGTGATCCGATTACTGTGGGATTTCATCAGGAAGACGATCCCCAGGTCGGAGCGGCAGTGCTGCACATCATCCAGAACATCGTAAAAAGACTGTTTTTTCAGCCTGATATAGATAGAGCCGCCGTGGCCGTCTGAAATCTGCGGCCAAAGCCTTGTGATGGGCGTGCTGAGAAAGAAGGATCGCATGGAAGAGACACTGAAATACTGCTTGCGGAAGTGGCTCTTTGCATACAGATCTTCTACAAAAATTTTTTTGTCTATGATCTCGTTTGCATAGCTCAAGAACTCCCGCCCCTCTTCCGTGACGGAAACGCCCTTTTTGGTTCGAAGGAAGATCTGGATTCCCAATTCTTCCTCCAAGGCCTTGATGCTGTTGCTGACATTGCTCTGGGACGTATAGAGCCGCTCGGCGGCTTTGTTGATGGATTCGCAGTTGGCGACCTCTACCACGAAACTGAGCTGTTGGAACGTCATGTTGGATCCTCCCTCCGTACATAATAATGCCCCCCTAGACAGCCTCGGCATTTTCCGCCCAGTTTGCTGAGGGGCCTTTGGGATTGCTCTCCAATGTCCTGTCACAGTCCGGAAAAACGCAGAAGTCGGACAGGAGATCCGGCGTGCGCCCGGGAGAGACAGTCTCCCTGAAGTGTGCCCGTAAAGATATGAAATTCATATATTTAGTACTAACAATACCATATAAACGGATTTCCTGTCAATGTGATAAAATTAAGACAAGCAAAACAGGACAGGATCAGACAAAAAACACAATGTTTGCAGAGAGGAGCAGGACGGACAGGAAAAGAGCTGACGAGATCACCTTCAATCAGGCACAGAAGCCGCGGTAATTTTGGAAATGGAAACAACACCTAAGGAGAAACGCCCTTGGGTATTTTTTCAAAGCAAAATACGTTTGTTCAAATTCCATAGGAAAATGAAATGTGGAGGGAATCAAGATGTTGAAATTTGCGATTATCGGAGCGGGCGCAGGCGGACAGAGCATGGCCGCCATTCTCACCAGCAAGGGCTATATCGCCAAGCTGTATGACATCGACAAGGAAAAAATCCATCGTCTGCAGGAACTCAAAACAATCAAGGTCACCGGCGTCATTGCCTGCGAGGCCGCACCGGCGGTTATTACGGACCGGATCGATGAAGTCATGGATGACGTGGACGTGATCATGGTCGTCTCTACTACGGATGCCCATAGAAGCATCGCCTATGCCTGCAAGCCCTATCTGAAGGATGGGCAGATCGTCATGCTGAATCCCGGCCACTGCGGAGGTGCTCTGGAGATCGCCAATATCCTGCGCGGCGAGGATGGCTGCGGCAAGGATCTTATCATTGCGGAGGCGGGGGACCTGATGTATGGCTGCCGCAGTTATGAGGTCGGCAATATCCTTCACACGGGCCTGAAGGTCCACGTGCCGGTGGCGACACTGCCCGCCAGTGATATCGACCGCCTGATGAAAGTGCTGGGACCCATCTTCCCCTGCCTGCAGCCTGCGGCCAATGTGCTAGAGACCGGCTTTGAGGGCGCCGGCGCCATGCTGCACCCCATCCCCAGCCTCATGAACATCAACAAGATGGATCTGGGGCAGAGCTACGACTATTACATGGAGGGAATCACCCCACATATTGCCGATATCATCTCCGCTTGCGACAAGGAGCGTGTCGCTGTATGCAGGGCGCTGGGCGTGGATGCGCTGGCGCTGGGGGATATGCTGGTCAAGACCTACAAGCTGGAGCCGAAGGACAGCCTGTATGATCTGATTCAGAGCATCGAATCCTATCGCGCTCTGCGCAACCCGACCAATACCAAGCACCGGTTCATCGTGGAGGATACCATGTCCGGCTTGGTACCTCTGGCTTCCGTGGGCCATGCATTGGGCATCCCCACCCCGATGATGGACGCCTTTGTCAATATCGCCAGTGCTGTCTGCGGTCGGGACTTCTGGAAAGAGGGACGCACCGCAGAAAAGCTGGGGATGGCCGGCAAGACGCTGGAGGAGATTCAGGAGATGGTGCAATAAAGAAATCCCAAAAATAAAAGAATAATTTGAAGCCGATGAATGAAAAGCGGTCCTTATATAACAGGGGGAATCTTAGTTTAGCAATTCCCGATATGCAGATCGGTAGTTGTAAATAAACTTCTAAAGGAGAGAAACGTATGCGAAAGATGAAAAGATTTTTCGCCATGCTACTGTGCATGTGCACATTGGCAACTGTAACTGCTTGCGGTGGAAACAATGCTACACAGACGAATGAGTCTGGGAAGAAAGACAGCATTACAGTTTCTTTAGGCGGGAACGTAACGACACTGGATCCGGTTTCCTCTAACTTGGCCGTAAACCAGATGCTGGGAAACGTATGTATGTCTACCCTGGTTGATTTCGATGAGAATTGGAATGTTGTTCCCAACTTGGCAGAGAGTTGGACGATTTCGGATGATGCCTTGACTTACACGTTTAAATTACGGGATGACATAAAATTCCACAGTGGAGATACTATGACTGCAGAAGATGTGGTCTTTTCTGTAAATCGTTGCATGGAGTCTAGCTTCACGCAGACCGACTGGCAATATTGCGATGGTGCGGAAGCTTTAAATGATAGTGAAGTCAATATTTATCTGAATACCCCCTACACAGCATTCCTGGCCATTATGGCGAAGACGCTCTTCATCCATAATCAGAGCTATTACGAAGAGTATCTGGCTGCGGGACATACAGATGAAGAGTATCAGATGAATATAGATGGCACCGGACCGTACAAATTTGTCTCTTACGAAGACGGTGTGTCCATTGAATTCGAAGCATTTTCTGATTTCTATAAAGGTGAACCTGCCATTAAGCATTGGTATGGAAAGATTATCACTGATGACAATGCCCGCGCCATGGCTATCGAGGCTGGTGACATTGATCTAATTGAGCCCCATACTACAGTCCCTTCATCCAATATGGAGCTTCTAAAGTCTCTGGACAATATTATAGTGGAGAAGACCGACTTTGAAAAAGTGGGATCCATTGTTATCAACAACGAGATTGAACCCTTCAATAATAAGCTGGTCCGTAAGGCTCTGGCCTATGCCATTGACTATGATTGGCTCATTGAAGTGACTGCAAATGGCGATGCGTCTCCTGCCGAATGCGCTTATCTTGGTCATAAGACGGTGGGCTTCTCTACTGCGGATACCATCACGCACTACACCTATGACCCTGAAAAGGCCAAGGATCTGCTGGCCGAGGCTGGTTATCCCAATGGAGAAGGAATCCCGACGGTTGTGGCCACTATTGCCGAAAATCGTAAGAGCATCATGGAAGTTGTTCAGGCATGTTGGGCGGAACTGGGAATCAATGTTGAGTTCAATATCATGGAATCTGGAGTTGTTCTTAGCGAGGTCCGAGGCGGCAACTTTACAGTAGGCGTCGTGTTCAATAACTGCATGGCAGATGCCAGCATGTATAATACCTACTATACCGAAGAGTCTATCGGTGCTAGTAATATGGCACGTTATATCAATCAGGATCTGATTAATAAGATGACTGTAGCAGCTGCCGAGCTAGAACCTGAAGTGCGGCAAACAGAATTTGATGAGATTTGGAGCATTATTACCGATGAGGTTCCGGTTATTTGGATTTATTCTCAGGCGGCCGATATGATCTATGCTAAGGGCTTGCATGTTGGTGGAACGTATCCCACGCAGTCGGTCGTACGCTACGAGGATATGTATTGGGAATAATTTGACTCGCAAGGTTTTGCAAAACAGCAGCAAAAAGATCTGGAGGGTGGGTAGGGCATCCTGCCTGCCCTCCAAGCTCTAGATTCATGGGGCCAAAGAAAGGAAAACGGCATGTGGAAATATATTATTAAGCGATTACTCCTCATCATTCCAATTCTATTTGGCGTTTCTTTGCTAATTTTCACAATTATGTATTTTACCCCAGGAAACCCTGGAGAGATTATGACCGGTGGAACAGCCACACAAGAAGTTGTGGATGAGATTAACCACGAACTTGGATATGATCAGCCTTTTTTAACGCAGTACCTCAATTATATTAAAGATGTGGTGTTCCATTTTGATTTCGGAACTTCCTGGACTACGAAGTTATCTGTTACCAGTGAAATTATGTCTCGGCTTCCTCGGACTATAACACTGGCAGCGGTATCTATGATATTTACAGCATTGGTTGGTATTTCCGTAGGTATTTTGTCAGCTGTTAAACAGTATTCCATTGTTGATTATATTTGCTCTGTACTCTCCATGTTGTTTTCTGCAGTCCCGAGTTTCTGGATTGGAATGTCTCTTCTGGTCTGGATTGCCATGCAGAACACATGGTTCCCAATCAATGGAGTTGAAACTTGGAGAGGTTATATTTTACCTTGTCTGGCATTGACTTTGTGCAACTCTGCGCCATTGATGCGCTTAACGAGATCTACTATGTTGGAAACGATCCGATCAGATTATATCCGGACTGCACGAGCCAAAGGCGCGAAGGAGCGGCGTGTTATTTGGTGCCATGCGCTAAAAAATGCACTGTTACCAGTCATCACTGTTATCGGAAACAATTTTAAATCTTTGCTGGGAGGCTCTGTGGTCACAGAGAGCGTTTTCGTGATCCCTGGCTTAGGTGCGTATCTGGTATCTGCAATTCGCAATAAAGATGTGCCGGTGGTGATGGGCTCTACGCTTTTCATGGCAACTATGTTCTGCATTGTAATCTTGGCGATTGATATCCTCTATGCTTACATTGATCCTCGGGTGAAAGCAAAGTATACCAAATAAGGTGGGATGACCGTGAAAAAGCTTATATGTTCTGAACAGACAAAAAAACGGAGAGGCAACAGCCAGATCTGGGAGGTTTGGCGACGCTTCAAGAAAAACAAGATCGCTATGGCAGGCCTTATCATATTTTTGATTTTATGTATGGTCGCCATCTTTGCAGATGCTATTACACCATATTCTGCAGCGATTACGCAGATAAAGGGTGCATCGCTGCAAAAACCCAGTATGGAACACCTTTTTGGTACGGACAACCTGGGAAGAGATATGTTTGCCCGTGTGATACATGGTTCGCGGTATTCAATCTCGCTGGCAATTATCATCAGTTTAGTATCCCTGCTTATCAGCAGTATTCTGGGGGGTATTTCTGGATATTACGGAGGGACATTGGACAATATCATTATGCGTTTGCTGGATGTCCTCATGTGTATCCCATCACTGATGCTGGCGCTATGTATTGTCGCCGCATTGGGTGCAAATCTTGTAAACCTTTTGATTGCAATGACCATCGGACAGATCCCGGGAACAGTTCGGCTGGTGCGTTCGGCAATAATGAGTGTATCTGGAGCGGATTATATTGAGGCTGCCAGATGCCATGGCGCCAGTGACCTGCGGATTATTGTGAAGTATATCATTCCAAATGCATTGGGCCCCATTATCGTGGATACCACAGTGAATGCATCCCGTTTGATCATTACATGTGCATCCATGAGCTTCTTAGGATTGGGTATTCAGCCCCCGGCACCAGAGTGGGGCAATCTTTTGGCGGGTGCCCGCGAGTATATGCGGATTGCTCCGTGGCTGTTGTATATCCCCGGCATTGCTTTGGTGATTACTGCGCTGTCTATCAATCTGATAGGTGATGGCCTCCGGGATGCATTGGACCCGAAGATCAGGGATTGACGGGAGGCAAAGAGATGGATAATCAAAATTATTTATTGAAAATCAACGATCTGGAAGTCATATACAAGACGGATCTGGAGACAGTGAGAGCGGTAAACGGAGTAAGTTTAGACCTTGCAGAAGGAGAGACGCTGGGCTTGGTAGGAGAGACTGGCGCCGGAAAGACCACATTGGCACTGTCGATTCTACAGCTTTTGCCTGATCGCACGGGACATATCACCAATGGGGATATCCTTTTTAAAGGGAGAAATCTTCTGGCCTTGAGCCACAATGAAATGTGCGATATTCGCGGTGAAAAAATTTCTATGATCTTCCAGGACCCGATGACGGCCTTAAACCCCACGCAGACAGTGGGGGATCAGATTTATGAGGCTTTGATGCTCCATAACCATCAAGAAATGTCCTCTGCAGATTTGCATAAGCGGGTAGATGAGTGCCTGGAAATGGTGGGCATTCCTGCTGCCCGGAAAAAGGACTATCCCCACCAGTTTTCAGGTGGCATGAAACAGAGAGTGGTAATTGCCATTGCGCTTTGCTGTGAACCGGAACTTCTGATTGCTGATGAACCCACTACTGCTCTGGATGTAACGATTCAGGCCCAAGTGCTTGTTATGATGAAAAACCTGAGAGATCGGTTGAAAACCTCTATGATCCTCATTACGCATGACTTGGGGGTGGTCGCGCAGGTATGCGATAAAGTGGCGGTAATGTATGCAGGAGAGATTATAGAGTCTGGAACGTTGCAGGACATCTATGAAGGAGAAAAACACCATCCGTATACCGTAGGCCTTTTTGGTTCTATTCCACAACTGGACTCTGAAACCGACCGGCTCTCTCCTATTGAAGGCCTTATGCCAGACCCCACAGCCTTGCCAAAGGGGTGCAGCTTTGCCCCGCGTTGCCCGCATGCCTGTGAGGCCTGCCAGCAAGAAAAGCCCGGTGTATATGAAGAGGGGACGCATCGCATCAAATGCATTCTATTTTCAGGAGAGAAAGATGAAACCGGGAAGGGGGGCGCAATGCGGTGAGCACATTAGTTGAGACAAGGCATTTGAAAAAGTACTTTAAGGTCTCCAAAGGGATGCTTCATGCGGTAGATGATGTAGACCTGACGATAGAAGAAGGAGAAACCCTTGGAGTTGTAGGAGAATCCGGCTGTGGAAAGTCAACACTGGGGCGGGCTATCCTGCGTCTTCATGAACCGACCTCCGGCGAAGTGCTCTATAAGGGCGAGGATATTTTGAGGTTAAAAAAAGGAGAAAAACGTCAACTGTACACACAGATGCAGATGATTTTCCAGGACCCCTATTCCAGCCTGAATCCACGAATGTCTGTTCAGGAACTGATTGCTGAACCTATGCTTATCAATGAAATGTATGCTCATGATAAACAGGGGCTATACCAGAGGGTAGAAGAACTGATGGACATTGTAGGGCTTGCTAAGCGGTTATCCCACTCCTATCCCCACGAACTGGATGGCGGACGCAGACAGCGAATTGGCGTTGCCCGAGCACTTTCAGTAAATCCGAAGTTTATTGTATGTGATGAGCCGGTATCCGCGCTAGACGTCTCCATTCAAGCTCAGATTTTGAATCTTTTGATGGACCTTCAGGATAATTTCGGCTTGACGTATATGTTCATTACTCATGATTTAAGCGTGGTCAAACATATCTCCAATGAAATCATGGTGATGTACATGGGGAAATGCGTTGAACGAGCGCCAAAAGCTGAACTTTTTGAACATCCAAAACATCCTTATACCAAAGCATTGCTCTCTGCGATTCCGGAGCCGAATTTGAAAAAGAAATCGGAGATTCAGGTACTCAAAGGTGAAGTGACGAGTCCCGTTGATCCAAAGCCGGGCTGCCGTTTTGCTCATCGTTGTCCCCACGCAGCACCGCAGTGCTTCGAACAGGAGCAGCCCCTTGTACCAGTTGGAGAGAAACATTTTGTGGCGTGTAGCAGAGTGGCAGAAGGCGTATAGATAAACATTTTATAGCACGAAGAAACTTCAGAAAGGCGGGGAAATGCAATGTTCGATGCCATGTATAAAACCGCGTCATTTGAGAATTTCAAGCCAGAACGCTTTCTGTCTCAGGGAAGTATTGAAATAAACGGTAAAGAAGTCCCTTACCAAACCGTTTGTGAAGACAATGTCTTCTACAACAACGCGGGAAAACCTATTGCAAGCATTTTTTCCTATTCCTATATTAGGACTGATGTCAAAGATCGAAAGAATCGACCTGTTATTTTTGGATTTAATGGCGGTCCTGGCGCTTCTTCTATGATGGTCCATGTAGGGTTTCTTGGAACAAAGCGGCTGAAATATATGGATGATTGCAACCAGCCCTCTACACTGCCGCCATATGAAGTCATAGATAACTTTAACTGCTTACTGGATGTGGCGGACATTGTAGTGGTGGACCCGGTAGCCACTGGGTATGGACTGTTGCTGGATGCCGAGAGCGCGGATCAGTTCTTAGCTATTGAGCCGGACGCTGAAGCTTTGCTCACCTTTATTTCTTGCTGGCTGACAAAATACAGCCGATGGATGAGCCCTAAATATTTACTGGGAGAAAGCTATGGCTGCATCCGTTCGGCGGTAGCTGCGGGAATTGCGTCAGGCGGCGGGAAAAAGAGATCTTATTCCATGGCATTTGATGGGCTGATCTTGATTGGAAACTCCATAACTACGGGAAGATATTTCAATCAGGATATTCCCACCGAACTTTCCGTCTTGGCGTTTCCTACGGCGGCAGCTCTCAACTGGTATCACCGCCATCCTACGCAGCAATCGCTAGAAACTTTTGTGGGGGAGGCCCGTGCGTTCGCTGAGAGGGATTATCTGCTTGCCCTCTTCAGGGGAAATGATCTTTCTCCGGAAGAGTATGCAGATATTCTCCGCAGGACAGCATTTTATACCGGCATTTCTGAAGCATATTTGGACGAGCATCTGCTGCGTTTCCGGGAAGAAGATATGGTAACGCAGATCTTGAGGGAAAAAGGAGAACATCTCTCAAGATATGATGGTCGAATAACACTTCCACGGTTTACTAGCCAAATGGGAACCAATTTCTCCACAGTAAAAGATGATCCTGCTACTGCCAAATATGGTCCATATTTCCACGCGGCCCTTTGTGGAGAGCTATTCCCTGCACTCAATATCCATCTTGAGAGGGATTTTGTTCCAAGTGCGGCCCTACATGGCGACCGTTTTGTCCGGGAGACATATGATCGCCTATCTGGTCAGCAGCTCTCTTCCGCCATGCGGCGATGCCCTGGTATGCGAGTCTTTTTTGCCAGCGGATGGTATGATGTCTGTACGCAGATCGGCATGGCATATTATCTGATAAATCATGCCTACCTTCCTAAAGACCGAACTTTTATCAAGGGATATCCCTCCGGCCATATGCTCTACATCGGCGAAGAAAACATCAAGGCGCTCAATGATGATATTCGCACATTTCTGAGGGGAGAAGACCCCAGCAAAGCGGTATCTAAAAGTTGAAAGCGGAATGGATCCAAATAGCAATTGTCCACTAGCTTTAATAATATTTAAGGAGGAATTTATATGGTAAACGAAGATGCAAAGAAAGTATGGGCGTATATTGACGAACATGAGCAGGAATACATCGATCTGCTGAAGAAATATTGCGCACAGCCCAGTGTCTCGGCACAGAATTGGGGAATGCGTGAAATGGCGGAGATGATTCGCCAAACCATCACTGAATTGGGTGGCAATGGCACACTGATTGAAACAGGAGGGAACCCTTTTGTCTATGGTATGATTGACAATGGCGCCGAGCGTACCTTGACACTGTACAACCACTACGATGTGGTTCCTCCTGAACCTTATGAACAGTGGAATACACCGCCTTTTGAGCCTACCATTATTGACGGACGGCTGTATGCACGTGGTTCCAGTGACAACAAGGGAAGCCTGCTTTCACGCTATATTGCTGTGGATGCTTATCAGAAGGTGCTAGGAAAGCTCCCGATCAACATTAAATTTGTGGCGGAAGGCGAAGAGGAGATTGGATCGCCTCATTTGATGGACTTCATTCGGGATAATCCGGAAAAGATCCAATCTGATGGTATCATCTGGGAAGGTGGAAGCAAGGTGGTCAATGGCCCTCTTGTAGTGCACATGGGCGTTAAGGGCGTTACCACGTTTGAGATTGTCTGTAAGGAACCCAAGAATCACAGCAATCCTGTATGGAGACTTATTTGGGCGCTGAATTCCATGAAGAATGCAGATGACTATATTACCGTAGACCATTTTGATGACAGCATTGCTCCCTTGACTGAGTATGAGCGCAATTTTGTCCTGAATAATGACTATGATGAAGAGGCCATGAAGAAGATGAATGGCATCGATCATTTTGTCCGTGATCTTACCGGTAATGCTCTGAAAGAAAAGCTGTACACAGAGCCGTCTATGAATATTCAGGGATTGTACTTCCGGGAAATCGATCCGGTTACTGGCATGCCCAAGAGTGCTGCGGTGAAAATGGATATTCGCACAGTTCCCAATCAGGAACCGGAAGAACTGATGCGGCAACTGCGAAATCACCTGGATGCCCATGGCTTTGAAGATTTGGAGATCATCGAAGGCCATTCTACGTTGCCTTATCGAGGCAAACCCGACTCTCTGTTGGCCAAGGCAGTTATTAAGGATGTGGCTGAGGTCTATGGAATGCCTGCAGATGTGCATCTCATGATTCCAGGCTCCTGTGGGATGGCGCGGGTCGTCAAAGCCACAGGAATCCCCATTGTACATTACGGCTGTATGGATGATGCCAGCCGCGCTCATGCTCCGAATGAGTCTGTGGATCTCGACCACTATATCAAGGGTGCCAAACTCAGTGTGCTGGTGTTCCAAAACTTTGCAACGATGGATTGATTGAGAGAAGAGGAGGAAACAGACATGGAAAACACTCAAAATGCCATCCAGGTGGAGCTGAGCCTTCAAATTTTAAGCAGCGATGTGCACTCTATGAGCGCAGCAATCGTTCCCAGTGCCGCATGGCGCCTGGTTTGGGCGCTTGGAACCATGAAAAACGAGAATGAGACGGTTCTTGTGGATGGGCTGTGCCAAAATGGAGCCAAAGCTCTGAACGTGGTGGACCTAGATATTGGATATAGCGGAGAGGGAAGTAAAACGATTGTCCCGGCGTCCGGTAAATGCCGTATAGAGGTAGTGCCTATGGACAACCTCAGTGCACAGGAAGCTGTTGAGAAGATCCGGAAGCATCTGGACAGCTACGGCTTTGCGGACATTCAGGTAAAGCTTTGCTGAAAAGTTTTTTCAGAGGCGTTCAGTAGAGCTTGCAGTCAATAATGTTTACAGCCGGATGAATCCGATGGTAATGCAAAAAGAATTCTCAGGAGTGGAAGAATGGGAATGTACAAAAAAAGCATGCTGATTGAGGAGAGCGACAACGTCGCAGTTGCCGTAGAGCCTATCCAGGCGGGTGAGTGCACACTAGTGGCTGGTGAGGAGATCACGGCCAACGAATATATCAAAGAGGGGCACAAAATCGCCCGCACTGATATCGAAAAAGGAGCCGAGATCATCAAGTATGGTGTACATATCGGCGTGGCCACCCAGTTCATCAAAAAGGGAGACTGGGTACATGAGCACAATGTTTACGATGACTTTGAGGAAATCAACCGGGAACAGCGTGCTTACTATCGCTCCATGGCACCGGATGCCATGGATTACACGATCCACCATAAATACAAAAAGGAAGAGTTGGGCCTGCCGGAGACGATCATGGGCTATAAGCGGGCAGACGGTTCCTTTGGGATCCGGAACCAGGTGGTGGTGATCTCTCTGGTTCAGTGCTCCAACAATGCGGCGCAGCGGATCTCTGCTGCCTGTAATGTCCCTGCCACGTTTGTCGATGCGGCTTGCGGTGAGTTTCCGGATCGCTTTGAGCGGACCCGCAGAGGATTCATCACAACCGGCACGCATCCGAACACTTTTGGCGTGGTACTGCTGTCCCTGGGGTGCCAGCAGACAGATCCTGAAGATGTGGCGGAGGAGATCCGTAAGACTGGCCGGCCGGTGGTGAATATCAGCATCCAGGCGGACGGCGGTGTCACCAAGGCCATCCAGGACGGGATTGCAGCTGTGGAGGATCTGAAGCGGCAGGCAGAGGCCCAGAAGCGCGAACCCTGCCCCCTCAGCGGACTGATTATCGGCGGCTATAACGGCGGATCTGACTGGACCAGCGGCCTGTCCGCCAATCCGGTGGTGGGTGAGGCAATCGATATGCACCTGTCCGCCGGCGGAAGAGCGGTGGAGGTTTGTGGCCGCGGCGGCTATCCCACCACAGCGGCTTCTTATGAGATCGGCATGCGCCTGATGGATATCGGAGATTTCTTCAATGAGGACTGCACCCGCAGAGGCGGTAAGGGCCTCTCCCAGGTCAATCCCACTCCCGGCAATAAGGCGGGCGGACTGACCACTATGACCGAGAAGAACCTGGGCAGCTTCAAAACCCAGGGACATCGCCGGATCCTGGGGATCCTGGACTGCGGTGATCCGGTCCCCGGCGCGGGAGCCTGGGGCATCAACCAGGCACAGGGCGCCAATGATGCCTATGCGTCCACCACGCTGGCCATGAGCGGATGCCATATCTGCCTCTTCACCACTGGGCGGGGCAACCCCATCGGCAACGCATGTATGACGACCATCAAGATCACAGGCAACCCCCAGACTGCGACGGCGCTGGAGGACATGATCGACTACTCCGCAGCTCCCATGCTGTATGGGGAACTGAGCCTGCAAGAAAGCGGCCGCGAGCTTTACGAGCTGCTTCTGCGTGTGGCCAACGGCGAGGAGACAAAGGCGGAAAAGCTGGGAGATTATAGCTGGACAACGCCCCACGGAACCAGTTACAACGGCGACTATTGATTTCTGCTGCGCAGGCCCCGGGTGGGATCGGAACAGACGACCGGAAGTGTATTCCGGTCGTCTGCGCTGATTTCCCGTGCAGACGGCCACGCTGTATGTTGCCATATAAAAGGAGAGACTGATTACGAAAAACAAAAAAACCAAAGCTATATATTTGATGCTGGTCTCATCGCTGTCCTTTTCCATCATGCAGGTATTTGTCAAATTGAGCTCTGAAGAGGTGGGGACATTTGAGCAGACCTTCTTCCGCAATCTTGTCAGCCTGATTATTGCAGCTGTTATGGTCCGACGGGAAAACCTGCAGGTTTTTCAGGAGATCAAACGAGGGGGCTGGGCGCTTTGGGGAAGGTCGTTCTTCGGCTTTCTGGGGATCGTGCTCTTCTTCTATGCGGCCGGTCACGCCCGCCAAGCGGATGTAGCTATGCTGAACCGGGCATCTCCGGTATTTGTCACACTGCTCGCCGGTATTTTCCTGAAGGAGAAGATCACTCCCGTCAAGATCGCCTCAACGATCCTGTGTCTTGTGGGCGCATATATCGCCATGCAGCCGTCCTTCGACTCCAACCCGTTCCCGCTTCTGGCGGCTTTGCTGGCAGCGGTGGTATCCGGCATGGCTTACACCATGTTGTCCTACTGTAAAAATTTCACGCACCCATCTGCGATTATCTTCCACTTTTCCGCACTGAGTACGGTCTGCGCAGGACTGATGATGCTGCCGAATCTGGTGATTCCGTCTCCAAAGGTATTCGTGATGCTTTTGCTGATCGGCGTCTTTGCGGCAGGGGGACAGTTCTTCCTGACATACGCTTATCAGCAGGCCCCGGCCTCTGAGGTCAGCATCTATCAGTATTCCGGTGTTGTGTTCACTGCCGTGTTCAGCTATGCCTTTTTGGGAGAGACCCTGGGCAAAAGCTCCATAATTGGCGGGATTGTGATTCTGGGCGCTATATTCTGGGTGTTTGAAAACACCAGGAAAGAAAAGAACACATGATTTGAAAATCTTGTGATCACATAAGCTGCAGTTCCCTACGGAATTCCAGGCTATTCACCAATAAGCAGGGAACGTCATGGCCGTGTTCAATTTTACTGAAATGACATTTACTCTTTGCATTTTGACCTGGTCTGTACATACAGAACCCGGCGCCGGGAATTCCCGGCGCCGGGTTTTTGTGCGGATTTGGTCCCTTCACGCTTGACCGGAGGGCTGCCTTT
>ENA-OPCA01001621-OPCA01001621.1-human-gut-metagenome-genome-assembly--contig:-NODE-1621-length-16695-cov-2.693870_pt1 | contig 16695 bp, 10 predicted proteins | sample MGYA00241076_ERZ501468 | MGnify/ENA primary metagenome ERZ501468 (study PRJEB25962, sample SAMEA2042633) | human gut metagenome | biome: human gut; feature: human-associated habitat; material: faeces... | reverse complement strand
GCCCATCTTTTCAAACAAAATTTCTCCCAGCTGCTTCGGCGAATTGATATTAAATTCACAGCCTGCCGCTTCGTGGATTTTTGTTTCCAGCTCGTTAATCCGGTCCACCAGCGCATCACCGTATGCCTGCAGCTCCTGTCTGCGCACCAGCACGCCCTCTTTTTCCATCTCATAAAGCACACGGGATACCGGCATCTCAATTTCGTCAAACAGCTTCTGCATCCCGGCTTCTTCCAGTTTTTGGGAAAGCACCGGCACAGCCGCATAGCACACATACGCCAGTGTTCCGGCATATTCATAAAATTCTTCCGGTCTCTGCGCATATGCTTCCTTTAAAGAAAGCTTTTCAAATAGCTGCTTTCTCGTGCGGATCATGCGATCGAGCTGCTCCTTTGCAATGTCCTCCGGCTCATAATCGTTTTTGAGCGGATTTAACAGATACGCGGCAATCAAAACATCGAACAGCGTCTTTGTACCGCAGCTGTCCTGGTCTTTTTCTCCATTGGACAAAAGCGCCGGATACGCTTTTTTGATTTCAAACGTAGAAAGGTCTATGCCCGCCAGATACAGATCGGAAAGCTGACTGCAAAGCCATTGCGCGGTCAAAAAGCCCTCCGCCGGAAGCACTGCGATCTTTTCTTCGCCCCAGCACAGCGCCAGTCCGCAAAACTCGGTTTCTTCTATTTTTCTGCACTTTTTCTGATCGGATAACACTGCAAAGCCACAGTGTCCCGCTTTTTTGACCGCCTCGAAAATCTCCTGTGCCTCTGCCAAATCGCTCGTCACATGAATTTTTGCCGTCAAGCTATCCTGCTTCGTCTCTTTCTGCTCGAATCGTCCAAGCAGATTTTTAAATTCCAACTTCCGGAACAGCTGATACGCATCCTCTGTATACAGCTCTCCCAGCCGCGCTTCATTCCAGTCAAGCACCACAGGACTGTCGATGCGGATCGTCGCAAGATCGAGACTCAGATATGCCAGATCTTTATTGGCGATCAGCGATTCTCGCACCGCTTTTTTCGTCACCTCTTCGACATGCGCATACAAATTGTCCAGCGTCTGAAACTGCTTTAACAGCTCGGAAGCCGTCTTTTCACCGACCTTGGGCACGCCGGGGATATTGTCCGCCGTATCGCCCATCAGCGCTTTTAATTCGATAAAGCCGGCAGGCGTCACGCCGTACTTTGCTTCGACGTCTGCTGCATAATAATCCTCGACCTCTGTCCGCGCGCCCTTGGTCTTCGGAATCCTGATTTTAATTTTGTCACTCGCGATCTGTAAAAGATCCCTGTCCCCGGAAACCAGAGATACATCCATTCCCTCTTTTTCCGCGCGCTTTGCAAGCGTCCCCAAAATGTCGTCCGCTTCCAGTCCGGGCTGCTCCATCGTCCGGATTCCCATGGCATGCAGCACCTGCTTCATCACAGGAACCTGCTCGTGCAGCTCCTGCGGCATCGGCTTTCTCGTCCCTTTATATTCCGGGTACATCTCGTGCCGGAACGTCGGCGCTTTCACGTCGAACGCGACCGTCAGATATTCCGGCTTCTCTTCCTCCAGAAGCTTGAATAAAATATTTAAAAAGCCATAGACCGCATTCGTGTGAAGCCCCTCGGAATTGGATAAATCCGGCACGCCATAGAAGGCGCGGTTCAAAATGCTGTGTCCGTCAATTAAAACCAGTTTTTCACTCATTTATAATACCACCATCGTCAAAATCATAGTCGCCGCCAGAATCGCCATCGCTTCTGTCGCATACAGCCCATGCTGTAAGGAACTCAGGATATGCAGATGTCGCTTCTCTGTATCAATCCGCATGCGCAGCTCTCTGTTTAAATCGAACGTATCGCCGTTTTCCAGGCGCTGCATCCCGGTTGTCACCAGAAACTGTATGCTCAGCTCCTCAAGGCAGAAACTGCATCCATCCACATGATTTAAAAATTTCTTTTCCGTGCGGTTATCCAGTTCGTCCTTCAAAAACTGAGGAATCAGCTTTTCGGTCTGTTTGCAGTCCAGATCTGTCATATCACAGAGTCTCCTTTCATAAAACATCAGGGGCATCCCAGGCTGTGCCTAAAATGCCCCATTAGTATCTCATATTTTTTATAACATTGCAATTCCTTTACAATAGGTCTGTGCAACCGCATAATCGTCTTCCAGAACAACGATATCCGCATCATAGCCGGCAGTTAATTTACCCTTCCGATCATCTACCCGAAGAACACGGGCAGGGTTGATCGTGCAGGAATTTAAAGCGGCATCGAAGGGAACCATCGCCTCTTCCACAAGAATCCGCAGACCCTTGTTGATATTTAAGGTGCTTCCGGCGATCGTATCAGTTCCTTTTAATCTTGCCAGACCGTCCTCTCCGATCTCGATCGGATGACCGCCAAGCTCATAATTACCGCCGGGCGGGCAGTGCTTTGCACGCAGGGAATCACTGATCATAATGGAATAATCTCTTCCTTTCGCGGTGAAGAAGTTATTCAGTGCAGCCAGATGGGAATGACAGCCGTCACAGATGATCTCACCGTAAATATCGCGGACGCGCAACGCGGTTCCGACCAATCCGGGCTTTCTGTGATGATAAGGCGTCATGCCGTTGTATACATGTGTCATGCTCATCGCGCCATTGGCGATTCCCATCAGCGCCTGCTCATACGACGCGCTGGAATGTCCCATGCTGACTACTACACCGTTCTGGCTGCAGTATTTTGTCAGAGCAAATTCCGGATCGTGCTCAGGAGCCATCGTGATATATTTGATCATGCCATGTGCGGCTTCCTGATACATTTTAAACTGTTCTACGGTCGGTTTTGCAATCGCTTCCGGGGGCTGTGCACCCTTGTATTCCATATCCAGATAAGGTCCTTCGAAATGGATCCCCAGAATCTCTGCACCCTCGTAGCCTTCTTCCACAACCTTTGCGACATTTGCAACCGCTTTGGTCAGAACCTCCGGCATCTGAGTTACGGTTGTCGGAAGAATCGAGGTAACGCCTTCTTCCGGAATCCGTCTCATCCAGTCGCGCAGACCTTCCGGCTCGCCGTCGTTGGTATCGAATCCATAAGCACCATGCGTATGCACGTCAATAAAACCGGGAACAATCCGCTTATTGCCGTAATCCACATCTGCAGTCTTTGTCCCAAAAGGATATACATTTACGATTTTTCCATCGGCCACTTCCAGCTGAGCGGGAACAAACTGTCCTGCCAGCCAAACTCTTCTGCTCTGTAAAACCATGGTCTCCTGCCTCCTTCTTTGGCAAATCAAACGTTCAGAAAGCCTCCTGCAGACAAACCTGCAACGGCTTTCTGATTTTTGACCCTGTTATCATTTTCAGCAACAGAATGCATTAAAGTGCGGACAGAGCGTCCTCATCTGCGATCAAAACAAAGTTCGGATGCAGCTGCAGAATAGAAGCCGGAACCTGAGGTGTGATCGGTCCAAAGAAGGATTTCTTTAAAATCTCTGCTTTATCTTTGCCGCTGACAACCATCAGAACGCATTTTGCACGCATGATCGTAGCAATACCCATGGTGTAAGCCTGACGCGGAACTTCGTCGATGGAGTTAAAGAAACGCTTGTTTGCTTCGATAGTCATCTCTGTTAAATCTACGCAATGAGTCTCTTTGTCGAACTCGTCGTTAGGCTCGTTGAAGCCAATGTGTCCATCATGTCCAAGACCCAGCAGCTGCAGATCAACACCGCCCATGGATGCGATCACTTTATTGTATTCCTCACAGGCTTTCTGACTGTCAGGCTCTGTGCCGTCCGGCAGATGGGTGTTTGCAGGATCAATATTTACATGAGAGAACAGATTGTCATGCATGAAGTAGTAATAGCTCTGCTCGTTCTCCTTGGGCAGGCCCTTGTACTCGTCCAGGTTTACGCTTCTTACGTTGGAAAAATCGTAGTCGCCATTTTCATAGCCAGCTACCAGATTTTTGTATGTGCCGATCGGTGTGGAACCGGTTGCCAGACCCAGTACGCAGTCAGGCTTGTTGATGATCAGTGCACCAATATAGTTTGCAGCTTTTCTGCTCATATCGTTATAATCTTTGGTTTTGATAATTCTCATATCTCTTATTCTCCCGTTTCTGATAATGTTATTTTGTGCCAGAACCTCTCCGGCTACTCTATTCATTCTAATACATCCCGACTTTTTTCTCAATTGTTTTAAAAAAATAATTGTCCCAGGTTTACTCATAAGATTACAGTTCACACGCGCCTGGGCTGTGTCGGGAAACCAAATGTGCAGATCCTGCAGCTGCAAAACACCAGAAGGTACGCTTTACGAACATTCCGCTGTTTTGAAAAAGAATCGGAAGCCCCTCTTGCGAGGAGCCTCCGATGTGCCAGGTTTTTCGTGCCGCAGGGCACTGTCAATATTTAATTTCCTGTATCTATCGAATGGAGGGCTTTTCCCTTCGATAAGAATGTAAACGATAATTCCTGTACTGTAAAAATGTTTTACAGCATCTTCTGGATTTCGTCTGCTACAAACTGAACCTTGGTTCCGACGATAACCTGAACATTGTTCTTGTTGGGGCGGATAACGCCTGCAACGCCTGCAGATTTGATCTTCTTCTCGTCAACCTTGGTGTAATCCTTGATTTCGAAACGAAGTCTGGTAATGCAGTTATCCAGGCTGACAACGTTATCCTTGCCGCCGATACCTTCCAGCACGATCTCACCAACCTTGGTGTAGTCGTTATTTGCCAGAACAACCTGCTTTTCAGCTTCTGTATCATCATCCTCACGGCCGGGAGTCTTCAGATCAAACTTCACGATCGCGAAACGGAATACCAGATAGAATACAACGAATGCTGCAATGCCCAGAGGAATGATCATCCAGGTATTTGCTGCTGCCGGCAGGGATGCAGAGAACAGAAGGTCTGTTGCGCCTGCGGAGAAGGAGAAGCCTGCACGGAAGCCAACTAAAACAGTGATTACGGTGAAGATGCCGTACAGCAGAGCGTATACAACATACAGACCGGGTGCAAGGAACATGAATGCGAATTCAAAAGGCTCGGTAACGCCGCAGATGAATGCACACAGAGCTGCGGAACCAACCAGACCGATTGCAACTTTCTTCTTCGTGCTCTTTGCAGTCTGGATCATAGCCAGCGCTGCACCGGGAACACCAAACATCATACAAGGGAAGAAACCGGACATGTACATACCAAGGCTCCAGCTTACGTCTGCGCTGGTCTCACCTGCCCAGAAGTGGGACAGATCGCCAAGGCCGATGGTGTCAAACCAGAATACGTTGTTCAATGCATGATGCAGACCAACAGGGATCAGCAGACGGTTTAAGAATGCGTAGATACCTGCACCTACAGCGTCAAGGCCTACAATACCCTCACCAAGAGCTACCAGACCACCGAAGATCAGAGGCCATACAAACAGCAGCACTGCAGAAACAACGATGGAAATAACGCCTGCGATGATCGCTACACAACGTTTGCCAGAGAAGAATGCCAGCCAATCAGGCAGCTTCGTGCTCTTAAACTTGTTGTAGCAGGTAGAACCGATCACACCAGCTAAAATACCGATGAAAGGGTTCGCGATTTTTCCAAATGCCAGCATAGCGCTTTCTTTTTCTGCCATAGAAGGCATGATGGTTGTAACCACGCCTGTGGAAAGCAGAGTTGTCATCATCAGCCAGGAAGCCAGAGCTGCCAGGCCGCCGGTGCCATCATTTTTATCGGACATGCCGACACCAACACCGATAACGAACAGGATCGCAATGTTATCGATCAAAGCTCCGCCTGCTTTTACCAGGAAGAATCCCAGTGTCTGAGCAAAGCCAACTACGTCACCACCCTGCATGGTGGACGGACAAAGTAAATAACCGATACCCATCAGGATACCGCAAATGGGAAGGCAAGCTACCGGAAGCATTAAAGCCTTACCAAGTTTCTGTAACCATTTCATAAAAGTTACCCCTTCTTGTTTAATACAATGCAGATTCTTTCTGCACTGTGGTTTCCGCCCTGGCCGCGGATTTATTCATAAAGGTACACACCTTAACGAATACTTTGGAAAACTGTCAGCGTTATCGATTTATAAATTTTCTTTTAAAAACGCTTCCAGCGCTGCTGCGCAGGCTTCTTCATCCTCTCCTTCTACAGTAAAGGAAAGTGTATGCTCTTTCTTTGCGCCCAGCATCATCAGGGACATGATCTTCTTTGCATCTCCCTTTTTTGCGCCGCTTTCTACCGTAACGGTGCTTTTAAACTTTGCGGCTTCCTTTGCCAAGAGCCCTGCCGGTCTTGCATGAAGACCGAGCTCATCCTGAATTGTGTAAGAAAACTGTGTCATGTTCTGTTCCTCCTGTGGTCACTTCTTATTCTCTTTGCAGTGCCGCTTCAGAAATTTATGTGCGGCATTGCTTTTATTCATGACAATAGAATACTCGCAGAGCGCATGCATTCTATTATTTTCAAATTTCCCGAATCGCCTTGCGAAGCCCCAGTACATAGGTCGGGGAAACGGACAATTCGTCAATCCCCATATCCACAAAGGTCTTTGTCAGCGTCGTATCTGCTCCAAGCTCTCCGCAGATGCCGACCCACGCGCCGCCTTTATGACCATTTTCGATCGTCATCCGGATCATCCGAAGCACTGCAGGATGATGGGAATCATAAATGGTATCAAGGCTCTGGTTCTGACGGTCGATCGCCAAAGTGTACTGCGTCAGGTCGTTTGTACCGATACTGAAGAAGGATACTTCCTTTGCCAACTCTTCACTGATCATGACTGCTGCAGGTGTCTCTACCATAATACCCAATTCAACTGGTGCAATCTCAATTCCTGCCGCTGTCAGCTCTGCCTTAACCTCTTCCACGATCTCTTTGATTCGAAGGATCTCTTTGACTGAGATAATCATCGGGAACATGATGGCTGCAGTGCCATAAACGGACGCTCTGTAAATTGCACGGAGCTGTGTTTTAAACACGTCAATCCGATCCAAACAGATACGGATCGCACGATAGCCCATCGCTGGATTTTCTTCTTTTGGAAGCTTGAAGTAATCCACCTGCTTGTCCGCTCCGATATCAAGTGTACGGATGATAACCTTTTTGCCTTCCATCCGGCTCAATACTTCTTTATAAATTTCAAACTGCTCTTCCTCGGAAGGATAGTCTTCCCGTCCGAGATACAAAAATTCGCTTCTGAAAAGTCCGATACCGCCTGCATCATTTAAAAGCACCTTATCCACATCTTCCGGGCTTCCGATATTCGCATAAACGTTAATCTTTCGACCGTCTCTTGTTACATTATCGAGTCCGATCAGCTTTTCAAGCTCCGCACGTTCTCTGCCGCAGGCTTCCTTTTTCTGAACTAATTCCGCAAGCACAGCCTCTTCCGGATCCAGATAAAGCTTTCCATCCAGACCATCTACAACTGCATCCATGCCGTGGTATTCTTTTAACAGCTCCACATCGGTCTGCACCAATGCCGGAATATTCATCGAACGTGCCAGAATCGCTGTATGAGAATTTGCTGAACCGTTGCGGGTTACAAATGCGAGAATCTTACTTTTATCAAGAGAAACCGTCTCACTCGGAGTCAGATCATCTGCCAGTAGGATCACCGGCTCCTCTGAAGCAATGCTGCCGTCCCCGATGCCTGCCAGGATACGGATCACACGTCCGGAAATATCTTTGACATCTGCGCTGCGCGCTTTCATATAATCATCATCCATGGAAGCAAATACTGCTGCGAACTGCTCTCCTGTGGTATGCACTGCATATTCTGCATTGACCTTTTCACTCCGGATCAGTCCGGTGATCGCGTCGAGATAATCGCCATCATCCAGCATCATCTTATGCACATCGAAGATCATCGCCTGTTCTTCGCCTGCTTCTGCAAGCGCTTTTTCATATAAGTCATCCAACTGTCCGATGGCAGTCTCCTTAGCTGCTTCGAACCGGGCAACCTCTGCCTCTGCATCAGCAACCTGCTTCTGCTCCAGGACATATTCCTGCTTTTCATAAAGGTAAATTTTCCCGATCGCAATTCCCTTCAGAACGCTTTTTCCCTGACAAACTACCATTTCATCATCCTCTTTGAACATTTATTTTGCAGGATGCAGCTTCATAACCGCATCTGTTGTTTCCACGTCCTTGCCGGTAAAGGTTTCTACCTGCTCATATGCATCAGAATTGCAAATGATCATCGGTGTGATCGTTTCTTTTCCACTCGCTTTGATCTTGTCCAGGTCTGCAACGACAAGCAGATCGCCCTTTTTCACATCCTGACCCTCTTTTACCTTCTGTTCAAAGGGCTCACCTTTTAATTCTACAGTATCCAGACCGATATGGATCAGAATTTCAGCACCATCTGCAGTCGTAATGCCTACCGCATGACCGGTCGGAAATACGGTACTGATCTTGCCGTCTGCCGGAGCGTAAACATGTCCGTCCTGCGGGATCACAGCAATGCCCTTACCGAGGATTTCCTCAGCGAAGGTCGGATCCGGAACCTCCTTAATGCTGACACATTTTCCCTTCATCGGTGCTGTAAGCTCAATCCCTTTATCCTTTTTAAAACGATCAAAAAATCCCATTTTTCTTTCCTTCCTTTTTTTTGATATCTGCATATTTCAGCTGGACTGCGAGATAGATCACTTCCTCCTCCGTCATCTTGCAGGAAACCACGGATTCTATATAGTCTCTCATCGCTCTTGCCAGCTCATACTCATTTCTGTAATTTGCCCTGACAAATTCGTTAAAGCGAGCATCCTCTGTAATCCAGCCCTCTTTGTTCTGGATCAACCGGTTCAGCATAAACTTCAGATTCGTGATCAACCGGTCCTCATAAACCAGGTCTTCCGGAAAATGGTAATCTGCCCGAATCATTCCGATCAGGTGACGGATTATCTCCGTCATAATCTGAGTATCTCTCAGGCGCATCCCGCCAAATTCGCTGTTGACCAGATGAAACGCGATCGATGCAGCCTCATCCTCCGGCAGTCTCACTTTGATCCGCTCCTCGATCAGATCGAGGGCATGACAGCCAATCTGGAATTCTTCCGGATAAAATCTGCGAATTTCGCTGTAAAGCGCATTTTCAAACAGCATGCCGTCCTTAAACCGTCTCAGTGCGAAATCGATATGGTCAGTCAGCGCAAGATAAACGTTTTGATTAAGCTGCATGGAAAGATGACTCTTCGCATAGGAAATAATCTCATCTGAAACCTGAACGCATTCCATTGGCATATTGGCAAGCAGCTCCTGAAACCGTGCCTGTAAATCCGGACTTCCCAGATGAAAAATCTTCTCCACCTGCGCAGCCTTGATCTCCTGACCGCTTTTTTTCTGGAAGCCGATGCCCCTGCCCATCGCCACGATCTCCCGTCCCTGATCATCCAGCGCGGAGATCACATTGTTATTGATTACCCTTTCTATCCTCATGCCCCGCTCCTGAAATGCAGCCCATGCGCAACAATCAACTGTCCGGTATCCCACATGGTCTTGCAGACTCTTTAGAAACAAAAAACCAAATTTTATAAACCAGTTCTGCAGAAATATATAATATCTGAAAAACTAATTTATAAAACTTGGTTTTGCCTGCCTGCCAGTAACAATCCAATTTATCTTATCGTGCTGTCGTACCAACTGACCTTAGTATACTGAACATCCATTCAGAAGTCAACCTTTATTTTTCATTTTGTCTTATTTTGTCCTTTTATTTTTTATTTTAGCATCCAGATTGCACAATCCGCCGGACCTTTCTTTTCCAGAAGTGTCCGGCGGAATCGTCATTTCTTCTTATTATATCCTATTTTTAGGACATCTCATTAAACAATTCTGATTTTTGTCCAACATCATGCTTCCATCAATGCTTCCATCTCGTCAAGCAGGCTGTCAAACAGCTTCAGTGCGCGGTGTACCGGCTCTGCGGTGCGCATATCAACGCCAGCGCCCTGCAGCAGGGAAATCGGATCTTTGGAGCAGCCGCCGGACAGGAAGTTTAAGTAATCCTTCACCGCAGGCTCGCCTTCGCTCAAAATCCGTTCAGACAGCGCCATCGCAGCGGAAAAGCCCGTCGAATACTGGAACACATAATAGTTGTAATAAAAATGCGGAATTCTCGCCCATTCGCGGTCGATTAAGTCATCCACAACAACCGCATCCCCATAATAGAATACGTTTAAGTCATGGTAAATTTTGTTCAGGCCCTCTGCCGTTAAGCTGCCGCCGTTTTGTACCAGCTCGTTGATCTTTAACTCGAACTCTGCAAACATCGTCTGGCGGTACAGAGTCGTACGGAACTGCTCGAGGAAATAGTTGATCAGGTACGCTCTGGTCTTTTTGTCCTGCGTTTTTTTCAGCAGATGCTGCATCAGAAGCGACTCATTGCAGGTAGATGCGACTTCCGCAACGAAAATTACATACTCTCTGTCCACAGGCTCCTGATTTTTGGTGGAAAGATAGGAGTGCATCGCATGTCCCATCTCGTGCGCCAGCGTGAACTCGGAATCCAGCGTGCCCTTGTAATTTAAAAGCACATACGGATGCACAATCTGTCCTGCGCTGTACGCACCGCCGCGCTTGCCTTTGTTTTCGTAAACGTCGATCCAGCGGCTTTCAAAGCCGTGCTTTAACACTTCCCCGTACTCTTTTCCGAGAACGGCAGTCGCATCCAGCACTTCCTCCTTCGCTTTTTCAAACGGAATCTTCACATCCGCATCCGCAACGAGGGAGGTGTAAAGATCGTACATATGAAGCTCATCCGTCTTCATCAGCTTTTTGCGCAGACGCATATAACGGTGCAGGATGCCGATGTCCTCATGAACGGCTTCGATCAGGTTATGATAGACTTCCACAGGCACGTTGGTCGCATCCAGCGAAGCGTGCAGGGCGTCCGGATATTTGCGCGCCTTTGCAAAGAATTTCAGCTGGCTGACCTGCGCGTTCAGCAGTCCTGCTGCCGTATTTAACACCTTTCCATAGCCGCCGTAAAGAGATTCAAACGCCGCTTTTCTCACATTTCGATCCGGGCTCTGCATCAGCGGGATAAAGCTTCCGCCGGTCACTTCCAGCTCTTCTTCGTTGCTGCCTTTTATCGGGTCAAAGGTCAGGTCTGCATTTACCAAAGACGAATAAACCGTTCCGGGCGCCTGCGCCATCTCCCCTGCATCTGCCAGTATCTTTTCCAGCTCCGGCGATAAAATATGATCCTTGCATCTGCGCACTTCATTGATGCTTCTGCGATACTTTAACAGCTCCGGCTTTTCTGCATAAAATGCTTCCAGCTTTTCCTCCGGAATGCTCAGAATTTCCGGGTCTGCAAAGGAAATCAGACCGCTGCATTCCACATATAAGCCCATCGCGCGCGCAGACAGCGTCTGTCCTGCCGCGTCCGCCGTATCCTGATCCTTGACGCGGGACGCATAACCGTAAATTTCGCTCAGCATGCAGTCGAGCTTTTCTGTCAGAACCGACCAGTCATACAGCGCCTGTGCGCTCTCACCCAGCCGTCCGGCATATTCTGCCGCTTCCTCTGCGACCTTTTTCGCCGCCGCAAAATCCTTTTCCCAGTCCTCTACAGTCGCATACATGTCCTCGATCGCCCAGGTGTCCTCTTTCTTTACCTGGCTGCGCATCGGAATCTTCTGATTTTCTTCCATGTCAAATCCCCTTTTCTGAAATCGCTTATTCCGTTTGAAAAAGTCTTACTTTTCCAAACGCCTGTGCCTATTATAAGGGACATGCGAAGAAACCGCAAGCGCTGTAGCGGCAAAGGCCGTTTTGTGAATAAAACAATAGAATGCACGCTCTGCGAGCATTCTATTGTCATGAATCAAAAGATTTTCGAAAAGTAGAAACGTCCGGCTCACAGCTTTTTCAGAGAAATCTGCCATGCTGCGTAATCGGAATCCGCGCCCGGGAGCCGCAGTCCGCCACGCATCAGCGCAGCTCCTGTCAGCACCTGCTTTTGCATCCTGTCTTTTTTATCCCCTTTTAAATCTGTCAGGCTCACTTCATAGGAAGCATCGCTGCACAGTCCTCTCGGATAGACAAACTTCGCCGCGCAGTTGGTCTGCACATGCTGGTAAACCGCACTGATCAGCGCTTTGGATGCGTCCTTTGCTGCCATTTCCCATACGACACAGTTATTGTCCTGCGGGCTTGTCAGACGAAAATAACTGCCATCCGAAATTAGGTCGTAATACTGCTTGAACACCTCGATCTGGCGCTTTACCTCGACCTTTTCTTCCTCCGTCATCTTGTTTAAATCCAGCTCGTAGCCAAACGTGCCCGCCATCGCCACACAGCCTCTTGTCGCAAGCGGCGTCACTCTGCCGGTCTGGTGGTTCGGCACTGCGGAAACATGCGCGCCCATTGTCGAAACCGGATAGCCAAACGACGTGCCGTACTGAATCTGCAGGCGCTCGATCGCATCCGTATCGTCGCTGCACCAGATCTGCGGGGAATAATAGAGCATCCCGGCATCAAACCGTCCGCCTCCTCCGCTGCAGCCCTCCAGTAAAAGGTGCGGATAGGCCGAAAGCATACCATCCAGTACGCGGTATAAGCCCAGCATGAACCGGTGCGCCATCTCGCCCTGCTTTTCGGCAGGCAGGGATGTAGAATATTTATCGCAGATGCTTCGATTGAAATCCCACTTCACATAACTGATCGGTGCGCTTGCAAGCACGCTGCAGAGCCGTTCCAGGATATAATCCTGTACATCTTTTCTGGAAAAATCGAGAATCATCTGATGTCTGCTCAGATTCGGCTTTCTGCCCGGAATCTTTACCGCCCAGTCAGGATGTGCCCGGTACAGATCGCTGTCCTCCGAAATGCATTCCGGCTCGAACCAGATACCGAACTTCATTCCAAGTCCAACAATACGGTCTCCCAGCTCCTTTAAGCTGCAGCCCAGCTTCTTTTCATTCGGGAACCAGTCTCCCAGACCGGAACGGTCGTCGTCACGCTTTCCAAACCATCCGTCGTCCATGACGAACAGCTCGACGCCAAGCTCTGCCGCATCCTTTGCGATCGAAACGAGCTTGTCCCCGGTAAAGTCAAAGTAAGTGCCCTCCCAGTTGTTAATCAACACCGGACGGCGCTTGTTTTTCCATTCGCCCCGGCAGATGTGCTCCCGGATGACCTGATGGAAATTATGGCTCAGCTTTCCAAAGCCCTCGGACGAGCAGCTCAAAATCACCTCCGGCGTATCAAAGCTCTCGCCCGGCTCCAGCGTCCACGCAAAGTCGTCTGGATGGATGCCGCAGATCAGGCGGGTCTGATCGATCTGGTCTTTTTCTGTTTCCATTAAAAATTCGCCGCTGTATACAAAAGATACACCGTAGCAGAGCCCTTTTGTCTCGTTTGTATCCTTTTCACATACGACTGCAAACGGGTTGTAGTGATGGCTGGATGCACCTCTCACACTGCCGATCGCAGAAATGCCGTGCGCAATCGGAGTGCGCTGCAGGGTGCGCTCCATCGCATGCTTTCCATAAAAGGTCAGCCATTCATAGTCGCCGGACAGCCAGTCCAGGCACATGCTGGCAGCCTTTAACAGGACAACTTTACCCATTGTCCGGTTCACAACTTTCACAGCCCTTGTAATGATGTCCAGCTCTTCCAGAACGCCATACTGCAAAAGCACTTCCAGTCCGCTTTCCGGATCCCGCAAAAGGATGCCGAGGGTTTCCGCTTCTGTTTCATCCGCATAAACAGCCGGCAATCCCGGAATGCTGTATTTTCCTCTGGAAAGCTCATATCCGGCATAACAAAGCGTTACCGCCTGGCTCCCGTTTTCATTTCTGACGCGCAGGGCACTGATCCGGTAATCACCCGTTCCGAAACAGCTGTACTCCTGCGGCGCAAGATCTGAGGAAAGTCTGTCGTCAGCACAGGAAGTTTCATACGCATAGCCGGAAAATCCGCGGTCATCCGGCGGAATCCGGTAAGAAAGATCGGAATTGTCCGTCTTTTCCCCGTAATAGGTATGCAGCAGCATGCCGTAGGCATCCACTTTCATCTGATACGTCGTATTTTTGGTCTGCAGCGTAAAAGTACGCTGCTTTTCATCTGCATAAACTGCCATGGCAAATCCCCTCCTGTTTTTTCTTAAGGCAGAACGTCCATCGAATGTACCTTCTGTCCCGCTTCATGTCTGATTGTGCCATCGGTTTTTATTTTACCATATCCCGCCTTCTGTCTGCAATCCATCCTTTGATCCCTGCAAAAAAACTTTTTTCAAATCCTTATGCTGTTTTTTCGAACTGGGAATTATACAGCTGCGCGTAAAATCCGCCCTTTGCAAGCAGTTCTTCGTGTGTGCCCTGCTCTGCAATATCTCCGTCCTTCATGACCAGAATCACATCCGCGTCCCGGATCGTCGAAAGTCGGTGGGCAATGACAAAGCTCGTTCTGCCCTTCATCAGGTTATTCATCGCTTTCTGGATCTGGATTTCTGTTCTCGTATCGACGGAGCTGGTCGCCTCGTCCAGAATCAAGATCGGATTGTCAGCAAGAATTGCACGTGCAATCGTCAAAAGCTGTTTCTGTCCCTGCGAAACGTTGGTCGCGTCTTCATTTAACTCCATCTGATAACCGCCCGGCAGCGTCCGGATGAAATGATCCGCATGTGCCGCTTTTGCCGCCGCGATGACTTCCTCATCTGTTGCATCCAGCCGTCCGTAACGGATATTTTCCATAATGGTTCCCTGAAACAGCCAGGTATCCTGCAGTACCATGCCAAACATTTCACGCAGCTGTCCTCTGTTGAAATTCCGGATATCGTGTCCATCCAGGCAGATTTTGCCGCTGTTTACGTCATAGAAACGCATCAGCAGTTTGACCATTGTCGTCTTTCCGGCGCCGGTCGGTCCAACAATCGCAACCATCTGCCCCGGTTTTACTTCACAGGAGAAATCCTGAATAACGATTTTATCCGGTGTATAGCCAAACCGTACATGCTCAAAGCTTACGGCACCGGTCAGCTGATCCATTGATACCGGATGCTCAACGGTCTGCTCTTCTTCCTCGTCCAGGAATTCAAAAACACGCTCTGCGGCAGCCGCTACGGACTGCAGCATGTTTGAAACCTGCGCAATCTGTGTGATCGGCTGTGTGAAATTTTTCACATACTGGATAAACGCCTGGATATCGCCGACCTCGATCGTGCCGTTTACCGCCAGAACACTTCCCAGCACTGCAACCGCAACATAGCCGAGGTTTCCGACAAAGGTCATGATCGGCTGCATCAGACCGGAAATAAACTGGGATTTCCACGCGGATTCATACAGTCTGTCGTTTGTCCGGGAAAACGTTTCCTCCACCGCTTCTTCGCGGTTGAACGCCCGGATGACCATATGACCGCTGTAGGTTTCCTCTACCTGTCCATTTATTTCACCGAGACAGCTCTGCTGCTCCACGAAATACTTCTGGGAATGTTTGACCACAAATCCGATCAAACCGCCGGAAATTGGCAGAATCACCAGTGCGATCAGCGTCATCAGAGGACTGATCGACAGCATCATAATCAACACGCCGATCATCGTCGCAATCGAGGTAATTAACTGGGTCACGCTTTGGTTTAAGCTCTGTCCCAGCGTATCGACATCGTTCGTGATTCTCGAAAGCACTTCTCCGACCGTTCTGGATTCGAAATATTTCATCGGCATCCGGTCGATCTTTTCCGATATCTCTTTTCGGAAACGGAAACAGAGCTTTTGTGTCACTCCTGTCATGATCCATCCCTGGATAAAGGAAAAGACTGCACTGACTAAATACATCGTCAGCAGGATCAACAGAATTTTTCCGATCTTGTCAAAATCAATACCACCGGTGCCTTTGATCTTTGCTACTAAGCCGTTAAACAGTTCTGTTGTCGCCTTACTTAAGATTTTCGGTCCGATGATACTAAAGATCGTACTGCCGATCGCAAATACAATGACCGTTGCTACAGCAAACTTATACTTTCCGATATAAGTCATCAGCTTTTTCATCGTTCCCTTAAAATCTTTTGCTTTTTCACCCGGTGCCATTCCACCATGCGGTCCTCTTGGTCCATGTCTTCTTGTATTCTGCTCTGCCATTAACGGACACCTCCTTTCAGTTCTGCTTCAGAAAGCTGGGAGCTTGCAATCTCCTGATAGGTCTCGCATCCTGCTAACAGCTCCTCATGTGTTCCGATACCGGCAATTCTGCCTTCTTCTAATACAATGATCTTATCTGCATGTAAGATCGTACTGATCCTCTGTGCCACGATCAAAACGGTTGCATCTTTTACTCTTTCATTCAGCTTCTTTCTAAGTGCCACATCGGTCTTATAATCCAATGCGGAAAAACTGTCATCAAATAAGAAGATTTTCGGATTCTTTGCAATCGCTCTTGCAATGGACAGTCTCTGCTTCTGTCCACCGGAGACATTCGTTCCGCCCTGTGCGATCGGACTGTTGTATTTTTCTTCTTTTTCCTCAATAAAATCTACTGCCTGTGCGATATCTGCCGCTTCTTTCATCATCTCATCACTGACCTGATCTCCTGCGAATTTCAGGTTAGATGCGATCGTTCCGGAAAAGAGCACTCCTTTTTGCGGCACATATCCGATCAGACTTCTTAATTTCTCCTGTGACATTTCCTGGACATCAATTCCATCTATTGTAATGCTTCCGGAGGTCACATCATAAAAACGCGGGATCAGATTTAATAACGTGGTCTT
>ENA-OPCA01001616-OPCA01001616.1-human-gut-metagenome-genome-assembly--contig:-NODE-1616-length-16719-cov-2.709313_pt1 | contig 16719 bp, 29 predicted proteins | sample MGYA00241076_ERZ501468 | MGnify/ENA primary metagenome ERZ501468 (study PRJEB25962, sample SAMEA2042633) | human gut metagenome | biome: human gut; feature: human-associated habitat; material: faeces... | reverse complement strand
CTGGTGTAGAGAAAGATTAGGTATAAGCCAAGATAATATGCCTGTTATTCCTGATAATATACTAATTAAAGTTAGAATATTAGACAAGATGTTTTTCAATATACCACTTCCTTATTGTTTCAATGTGACTTAATTAATTCTATTTATCATTTTCCTCGTTTTTTGCTCTTTGACTTTTTAAAAAATTAATATATTCTTGGACTCTATCACTTTGGCGAACGCTGAGATTTTACGAACTTGATATAGCTTTTTATCAGTTCCTTTTCAGAAGAAGAACAATCTTCAAGTAATTCAGTAAATTCATCTCGTTGTTCCTGTGTAGGTGATGGGGATATGCTTAAACCGCTGTCAGATACTATTTTTTTTAATTCATCAAGAATTGCATTGAATTTTTGAGGTGACAAAAAAAACTCTTTCATCTTATCCTCGGTAATAGAAAATTCAATTGGTACATCTATTCTTTCATTTGGATAATCTATATTGAATTTCCCGCTCTCTATATCATCCAAAGACACTGTTTTGTGTTTTTTACTAGTTTGTCCTAATAAATAATCAACGGAAACATTGAATGTTTGAGCTAATAATATAATTTCATCGGCTTTAGGCTTTGATTTCCCACTTTTCCAGTCACTTATATAGCTTGGATTTTTACCGAGTAATTCACATAATTGTTTATTAGTATAATTATTTTCTTTTGCTATTTTAAGAATATTCTCAACATAATCCATAGAAATCACACCTCAAAATTGTTTAATAGTCACAAAATTAAGAATATTCTAATTATTACATTGACATTCAGAATATTCTAATCTATAATAACATTGTAAACAACAAATGTTTACAATAATGACTGTCCGTGAGGACAGTGTTGTAGGGAAATATATCTGAAAAATATAGTTGAATTTTTCATTGTTTCTATATCCCTGCTATAAAATTAAATGGAATAGTTCAAAAGTGTTCCAAACTTATATCTATTCCATTTAATTTTACATCAACTACCTACAAAAGTCAACTACTTTAAACAAGAGGAGGTGAACGCAATGTCATTAGGAAGATTAGGAATACCATTAAAACCTTGGGCAAAAGCTTGTAAAAAGGCTCTTATTGATAAGGATATGAGTATAAACGATTTAGCTAAAGCAACAGGTTATTCAAGGCAGCATGTATCAGCAGTTATTAACTGCCGTACTATTAATTACACTTGTCAAGAGGTTATATGTAAAACACTTGGTGTTGAATATTAACTGATGATTAAATTATATCAGAAGGAGGGTTAAAAATAAATGGGAAGTAACCCTACAAAGGCAGCCAACAATATGTACTGCAAGTGCAGATTGGCGGCGGCAAAGTACAATGACAAATTAAACAGTCGTGAGGGAGCGGCGGAAATGCTGGGATTGTCAAGTTCAACTTTAGCAAGTTACGAACTTGATTTAACAAAAGTTGTACCTGTCGAAAGCATTATGATGATGGCAGATGTATATAATGCTCCCGAATTGAAAAATTGGTACTGTTCCAATGTTTGCCCTTTAGGTGCAGAATTTCCGAAAATCGAAATTGAGGATTTAGACAGGCTTACAATCAAAGCATTATCGACATTACGCAAAATATCAAATGTGAAAGAAGACTTATTAGATATAACCGCTGACGGTGCTATATCTGTCGAAGAACGACCGAAATTAAATAATGTCATAAAAACATTAGATGAAATATCTAATGTGGCTCAATCACTGAAATTATGGGCGAAAAAGAATTTGTCAAAAACAGAATAGGACAATTTGTGATGTAAATATATTAAGTTGGGAGGTGGATTATATGAGTGAATTTGTTGAAGAATTTAAGATTGGTAACACCAATGTAAAAATTGCAGATGATTATTGTCGTGATAAAACACCGGAAGATGTTAATGCAATTCTCAAAAGAATTGGAGTAAATGCTTTACCGCATTTTGCAATGAATAAACAAGATAAGGCAGGGTAGTAATTATGAGCGGTTATTTACGAAATAAAAAAGAGAGCGTGACGCTCTATGCGTACACACTCCCACAACCAATATCATTATAACATAGCTCATTAATTATGTCAAACAAGAAACGGAGGATAACAATGATACAGATAGGTTTGGCAATGGTGTCATTTGGTATAGGTATATTTATCGGAATGAAAATTATTGGAGGTAAAAATAATGGACGACGCAATGAAGTTGATAATTGATATATGGAATAGCTTAAGTCCGGAGGGTCGTAAGTTATGGATTGGAGAGGGACAGGTTTTACCTACACTTAAAAACGGCAGATATGCAGCTAAGAAAAAGCCACAAATAATAAAACGCAAATATGATGCGAAGTGGAATGCTGACACAAATCAAATTTTGGCAATTATAAACAAGTAAATAATAAATAAAATCTCGCAGGCAGATATGAGCCGTCAACTTTTAATATGTAAGACGTCCCATAAAACTTATTTTTAATAGGTTGGCGGTTCTGATGTGTCTGTGAGATATAGGACAAGCCTTATAAGCAGATACGGACAGGGTTGTTAAAATTATAAATTAAAACTAAATCCTATGAATTAATTTCCATACAGTTCTGCTGTTAAAACTATTACTTATTATCCGAAATAAATATGTATAGCAACCCTGTCTATATGTGCTTATAAGGTACAAGAAAGCGAGGGATTAAAACTGAAACAAAAGCACGAAAAAATGGAGTATATCATATCAGTTGTCATATTCAGCATGATATTGATAGGTTTAGAAAGTTTAATGATGATAATAATGGGAGGTGGCAAATTATGAAATTTTACTTTACATTCGGATTGGTTAATCAGCCTTTTACAGGTGGTTGGGTTGTTATCAACGCAGATAGCCGAGCTCAAGCGTGTATGCTATTCAGAGCAGCATTTCAGCCTGATGATGAAATGTTGAATTGTTGCAGTATTTATGAAGAAAGAGAGTTTAAAAGAACAAAAATGTACCGAGAAAATGATAATTTTGGTAGTGCATGTCATTGCGAATTGGGTTTAAAAATTGAAAAAAAATAGACCGCAGAGTTGCAGCTCAATGCGGTCAATGCAATCAGGTACATATCAATATACCATATTTCTATTCTATCAGAAATGAGGTGAGTTGTCAATGATTTTTAATAGTGATAGCTATGACGCACTTATGGCAATGGAAGAAGCAAGAACAGGTCATTACGGCGAAGATTATTTTGATAATGGCAGACCGGATGATTATTGGGACGTAATGGCTGACGCAAAGTATGAGGAGGAACGAGATGAACGATAAAGAAGAAATGATTATCGTAAATGATAATCAGGATTTAATAGTTATAAACCAACTTCCGGTCATATCGGAACAGTTGGACAAGGTGAAAGCGGAAATTCAAAGACGTACTGCATTTGCTGATACTGTTACAGTATCAGAGGAAAACAGACAGGAAATTAAAAAAATGCGTGCGGCTATGAATGCTGAAAAATCAAGACTTGATGATGTATATAAAACGGCAATTGAAAAAGTTATTGCACCGATACAGGCGGTGCAGGACAAATACAAGGATTGTGTAGGACTATATACAAAAGCCAATTCGCAACTGAAAGCCAAAATTGATGTTATCGAAGATGGGTTAAAACTCGCAAAAGAAAATTCGGTAAAAGAGTATTTTGAAGAATTGGTTACTGCTAAAAATATTGATTTCATTTCATTTGAACAATTAGGCTTGAAAATAACCTTATCAGTATCAGAAAAAAAGCTGAAAGAGCAAGTAAATAATATTGTAGAGCGTGTAGCAACCGATTTAAAGGCTATTGATATGCAAGAAGACAAAGAAGAAATTTTGGTTGAATATAAGAAACACCTGAATGTGTCCGAGGCAGTAAGCTCCGTTGCAGCACGTCATAAAGCTATTCAAGCGGAAAAAGAAAGAAAAATAAAGCAAGAAGAACAGCGTGCAAAGAGAATAGCGGTGGCACAAGCAGTTGAGGAAGTAGCAAGACAACAAGCACAGGTGCAGTCGGGAAGTGATAATGTAAAGCCTGTACAAACTGTAAAAGAGCCTGTACACGTTGAACAACAGCTTACACCTCCGCAAGTAGAATTAAACAAATATCCGTTTAATTTCTCTGCGTATATTGAGGCAACATCAAAAGACGAGGCAATCGAAAAATTGAGAGAATTTAAACCAAAGCTAATTAAGTTTATGGAAAGTGAGGGTGTGCATTATGGCAAGTAATATGCAAAAACCAAAATTCAGTGTGGCAATAACTACACCGGCATACAAAAAATTGATTAATAACACGTTGAAAGACCCTCAACGTGCCAATAACTTTATAGCAAATGTATCAACAGTAGTTGCGAATAATCCACAACTGCAAGAATGTGAAGCAAGTACAATTCTTTCTGCTGCATTTTTAGCAGATAGTTTAAATCTTTCTATGTCACCACAGTTAGGCTATTGCTATTTAGTTCCGTATGAAACGGCTCTAAAGGACAAATACGGAAAAACAATGTGGGTGTTAGATGAAACCGGTAATCATATATTGGATAACAACGGTAAGTGGAAAAAACATACCGTAAAAAAAGCCCAGTTTCAAATGGGCTATAAGGGATATATACAACTTGCACAAAGAACAGGCAAGTATGAAAAAATTGTAGCATTGCCTATAAAAGAGGGCGAACTAATCAGCCGAAATGAAATAGAAGAAGAATTTAATGTATGCTTGATTGAAGATGAGTTTGAACGTGAGCAAGCCCAAACAATAGGTTATTATGCGATGATAAAAACAACTGATAATTTTCGCAAAGCAATATATTGGCCAATTCGCAAAATGATGGCTCATGCCGATAGATATTCTCCCGCATTTAGTGCGGAAATGTACGAAAAAATACAAAACGGAGAAGTCCCTGAAAAAGATATGTGGCGATATTCTTCATTCTGGTATAAAAACTTTGATGAAATGGCTATAAAGACAATGCTTAGACACATTATATCAAAATGGGGTCCTGTATCAATAGAGATGGAAAAGGCAATTCCGGCAGACCGTGAAGAATCAGAATTTGATTATACATATGCTGATAGTGATAATCAGATATTACAACAATCTGAACTTGATATGGTAGGCAATACTGACGATTTTAAAACAATAGATGAAATGGATAACAGAGAGCAGACCGAACAGGAACAAAGCGGTAGTGAGATGACCGAGCAGGAGGCGATAGATATTGATTCGATATAATATCATAGCCACAGGTTCTAAAGGTAATGCAGTTAAAATTGATGATATATTGATAGATTGCGGTGTATCTTTCAAAAAACTAAAAGATGTGTACAAGCATATAAGATTGGTCTTACTTACACACGAACACTCGGACCACTTCCGCCCGTCAACTATACGAAAGTTGGCGGCGGAACGTCCAACTTTGAGATTTGGTTGTTGTCGTTGGATGGTTCCCAAGTTGATAGAATGTGGAGTTTCACCAACACAAATTGATGTATATGACATAGGAAAAAGATACGATTATAAGGTGTTTGCTCTGTCGCCTATCAAACTATATCATGACGTTCCGAACTGCGGATATAGGCTATATTTCGGACGAAAGAGAGTGCTATACGCAACAGATACCCGAACAATGGAAGGTATCAGTGCAAAGGGATACGATTATTACTTTATTGAAGCAAATTACAAAAAAGAGGAAATTAAGCGTAAAATTGCAGACAAAAAAGAACAGGGCGAATATGCGTATGAAGTACGAGCCATGAATGAACATCTGTCGCAGGAAGAAGCTGAAGATTTTATATATTTAAATATGACCTCGAAAAGCAGATATATCTTCTTGCACGAACACATTGATAAATAACAAGGTAGGGGATAAGAATGTCACAGATTACAACAGCAAAAATTGTAGAGTATGACGGCTGTAATATGCTGATAATTCCACAAGAACCGATAAGCCGTGAGATGATTAGAAAACAAGTGAAAAACGTTGAATTACGGTTATGCGACGGTCGGGAATGTACGTCTGAACAACGAAGAAAAATATTTGCAATAATCGGAGAGATTGCCGATTGGAGCGGACATGACAGTGAAGATTTGCGTAAATACTTTACTTCAAATTATTGCATGGATAATGACCTTGAGTATTTCAGCTTATCCCCCAAAAAGCCTAATTTAGCGGATATGGAAACTGCAACAGGTTTTATATCTTATTTGATAAAATTCTGTTTTGAATGGAATGTACCAACACTCGATACCATGCTTAATCGTGCCGAAGAAATCGGTAAATATTTATATATGTGCTTGGAGCATAGGAAGTGTGCTATTTGCAATGATAAGGCAGAAGTACATCACTTAGACGCTGTCGGTATGGGTAGGGATAGAAATGATATTGTTCATGTTGGCATGAATGCTATTGCATTATGCCGCAAGCACCATATACAGGCTCATAATATGGGCAAAAACGAATTTTTAAAACAGTATCATGTATATGGAATAATACTTGATTCGTACTTATGCAAAATACTAAATTTAGGACGAAAGGCTGTATATAACGAGCTGTTTGAACGTGATAAACAGTTTTTGCAGCTTGAGGAGGTGAGAGAATAATATGGCAAGACCCTTGAAAGATGGGGTTGATTATTTTCCAAAAGATACTGATTTTTATGCAGATGATAAAGTGCGACTTTTAAGAGCGGAGTTTGGCTCAAAAGGAATGTATCTTTTAGACTACATATTATGTGACTTATACGGCAAAAATGGATATTTCATCAAATGGGATAAAAACAAGTGCTACCTTGTGTCAGACGGTGCGGGATGTGGTTGTTCTCCTGAGTTTGTTGCAGAGTTTATTTCCGGGTGTATCAGATGTTCTTTCTTTGATAAAAGGGTGTTTGAAATGTTTGGAGCATTGACATCTGTGGGTATCCAGCGGCGCTTTATAAGAATGTTAAACAGCCGCGAAAATTTCACATTTATTGAAGAATACTTTCTGCTTGATACATCTGATAAAAAAGATGTTCCGCAAGGTATTCTTAATAAACTTGCATTTAAAAAGGTTTCCGATAAAGAAAACGAAGTTAAAAGTAAAGATAACCCCAATAAAAATAAAGATAATTCACAAAGTAAAATAGAAGAAAATAAAGTAGAGGAGAGTAGAGTAGAGGAAAGTATAATAGATGACTCTCACCGCTCGCCTGCACCGTATGAGCAAATCAAAGATATGTATAACAACATATGTACATCATATCCTAAATTACGCTCAATGTCTGATAGTCGAAAGAAAGCAATTAAAGCAAGACTTAGACAGTACAGTATTGACGATTTCAAATGTCTGTTTGAGAAAGCGGAAAATAGCAGTTTTTTAAAAGGTGCAAATAATCGTAACTGGTCTGCCACATTTGATTGGTTGATAAAAGATTCAAACATGGCAAAGACACTTGACGGAAATTATGACGACAGACCTATGCAAAGAAATGATTATAATGCCGGTGCAAGAAAAAGCAATAATCTATTTCTTGATTTACTTAATAACGATAACGGAGATGATATATTATGACATTTCAAGAAACTGCTAAAATTATGGCGGTATTTAAGGCTGCATACCCACGCTACTATGCAAATATAGACGTGGAAGAAGCAAGACGGGTAACAACATTATGGGCATCTATGCTTGCCGATTACAGCTATGAAACTGTTTCAAATGCTGCTAAGGCATTGATTGTATCAAGCAAGTTTCCACCGACAATAGCCGAGGTAATAGAGAAAATACAGCTATTAACCAAAGAACCGGAACTGACGGAGGTCGAGGCTTGGAGCATGGTGCGAAAAGCTATCCGTAATGGAATTTACGGATATAAAGAGGAATATAGAAAATTGCCTGACAAGGTAAAAACGGCAATAGGAAACCCTCTGATGATACACGAATGGGCTAAGGTAAGTGCAGATGAACTCGATACCGTAGTAGCAAGTAATTTTATGCGGAATTTTCGTTCACAAACGAAAAGCAAACAGGAATATGAAAGTTTGCCACAAAGCGTAAAAAAATTTGTTGAGGAAATATCCGCAAAAATGCCGAAACTGGAGGAAGTAAATGAGAGGAATAAATGATATAAGAATAACCTTTGAAGAAAAAATCAACAAGTATGCCGTAAAGCAAATACAACCTCATATGATTAACGCACTTGCAGTAATGTTGTGCGATGAAGCTGTAAATGAAACGTTATTTAGTTTAGACACAATAGAAAATATGGAGGAGATCGCATGAAAAAACACAGTTGCAGAATGACTGATACAGAAAAAGAAATGCACGACAGAGCAGTTAAAATTCGCAAAATGACCGATGAGCAGTTGTGCAAGTACATAGATGATACACAAGGTAAGAACGATACACGGGATAAAAGTGTGAGTAAGTTTTTAACTTGTGTGGCAGGATTGAAAGGTATAGGTAAAACAACAGAAAATAAATTATATTATCTGGCAAGAGAAAAGGGGTTTATTGATTAATGCGTTGGAGTGAAGCGGAGTATGCACGATATATTCAGAATACGGAACAAAACACAAGTAGCCCAAAGCCTAAAAATAAATATTCTTCTCAAAAAACGTGGATTGATGGTATATGTTTTGATAGTAAAAAGGAAGCGGATTATTACTGTCAATTAAAGCTACTTACAAGAGCCGGAGAGATAAAAGGCTTCTGCCGTCAGGCAAGATTTGTTGTGACAGAGGGTGTAGGGAGTATAGAACGTGGTACTGAGTATGTTGCAGATTTTGTTATCTTCAACAATGACGGAACAAGTCGCATTGTTGACACGAAAGGGGTGAAAACCAATGAATTCAAGTTAAAAATGAAATCATTCCGAGAAAAGTATCCGACTCTTAAAGTAGAGTTGGAATAAAGGAGTAGATAATTGATGGGTAAAATAAGAACTCGAAATCAACATCAAGCGGAATTTGTGAAGTGTATTCAGAAATTCGGCGGTAAATATCAAACATGGGAAATATACGCTGATTTCATATCAATGTTTGCCTGTGCTATATCAAATGGAATAGATAGGGTGCATTTCAAACCGAGAGAAGAAATGTATATGCAAATTATTCGCAAATACACAAATGAAGAACAGGCAATCTTTCCTGAGATGATGGGTCATGTCATTAATGGCATGGAGGAAAACAGGGATTGCGATTTCCTTGGTGAGTTGTATATGGCTCTGGACTTGGGAAGCCATTGGAAAGGACAGTTTTTTACACCGTATAGTTTGTGTAAAATGACTGCTCAATTACAAAAAAATGATATAGAACAAGAAATAAAAGCAAATGGATTTGTATCTGTAAATGACCCGGCATGTGGAGCAGGCGCATTGCTGGTTGCGGTAGCAAATACTGCGGCAGAAGAAATAAAACAATTTAATTGGCAAAATCACATCCTATTTGTTGCTCAAGATATAGATGCAGTTACGGCCAAGATGTGTTATATACAATTATCTCTATTGGGGTGTGCCGGGTATGTTAAGATTGGCGATACAATGGCGAATCCAATAACGGCAAACGAGGCATTGTATGAAATGACAAAAGAAGATAGTTGTTATTGGTATACACCAATGTATTTCAATGATGTTTGGAATTGGCGAAGAATGTTTCATATGTTTGATAAAACCATGCAAAAAAATATAACGATAACAAATAATGATGAAAAAGAAAAGACCGCCCAACCAGTAGAAAACTCGCAAGATATAGATAGAAACGAGTTTAATACCGAAAAGAACGGTCAGCTATCATTATTTTGAAAGGAGTTTGGATATGGAAACTACAAATCAAAATAACTTAGATGAAATTATATCACAAGATACAGAGAAAATCAATAATGACGAACAGACAAAATCTGAAATCGTGTATATTGAAGTTGATAAATTACATCCACATGACGCAAATCCTCGAAAAAATACAGGTGATGTAACGGAACTGGCGGACAGCATAAAGAAAAACGGTATATTGCAAAATCTTACGGTTGTTCCTGCAACCGGTTATTGGTACGGTGACTATACCGTAATAATCGGTCACAGACGTTTGGCGGCGGCAAAACAAGCAGGATTGAAAACTGTACCGTGCGTTATTCGTGAAATGGGCCAAAAGGAACAGATAGCAACAATGTTGCTTGAAAATATGCAACGTTCGGATTTGACTGTATATGAACAAGCTCAAGGAATACAGATGATGTTAGATTTGGGCGAAACGGTTGAAACAGTTGCAGAAAAAACTGGTTTTTCCGAAAGCACCGTAAGACGTAGAACTCGTTTGTTGAAGTTGGATAGTGATGTGTTCAAGGAAACCGAGGGCAGACAGATAACCATGTTGGAGTATGACAAGCTGTTTGAAATCAAAGATGATAAGAAAAGGAATGAAGTGCTAAAATCCATTGGTACAAATAATTTCAATAATGAAATATTGCGTGCAGTACAAGCAGAGAAAACAACAGAAATACGCAAAAAATTTTTTGAAGATTTGAATGAATATGCCGAAGAAGTGAAAGATACCACAGGATTAGTATATATAGGTTGGTTTGATAATACAAAAAATATAACCGATTATTCAATCCCGGAATGTACAAAGTTATACTATCGAAGTTATGGAAGTGGTGTAGGAGTATCGTTATATCGTAGCACGACAGCTGATGAGAAACAAGCAGAACAAGAAAAAACAGAACAAGAAAATAAAATTAAAGAAGAAAGAGATAGCAAAATACGAAAGCTAAAAGAACTGGCAGAACGTACATATACCTTGAGAAGAAATTTTGTAAAAGACTTCACGTTAAATGAAAAGGCAACATCAAAGAACTTGCAAAATTTTATTATCACGGCATTGCTTGAAGATAATGATTTCGATATTGAAAAATTTATTGAAATGTTGGATGTCGAATATGATGAAGACGATTTAGACGAAATGCAAGGGGTGCGAGAAGTATATGAACGGTCAAACAAAACACTGCAAAATAAAATGGTTATTGCAGGATATGTTCTATACAATGATAGAAAAACAAACGATTGTTACGATTATACAGGAAATCACAGAGAGAACGAATCACTTCAGCGACTCTATGATGGACTAATTACAATAGGCTATGAAATGTCTGATGAAGAACTTGCCATGATGGACGGTACGCATGAATTATATACCACTGAAGATGAATAATTGATAAAGGAGAGATGAAGATGACAAATATTATAAAATGCAGATTTTTGGATAAAGACGGTGAACCGAGAGGCAGAGAATACAGCTATAAAACAGAAATACCTGTTGAAGTCGGTCAAATAGTAGATGTACCTGCACCACGTCAAAGTGACGCTGACAGTGAATTGAAAACAAAATCAGTTATTGTATCACAAATAAATGTGCCGGAAGAAGAAATTGCGACCTTTGCGGATAAGGTTAAAACTGTTGTAGGTATTCATACGGAAGATGAAAAGGAGAATTAATAAAATGCACACAACGGAACAAAGGAGAGAAATTTTCAAAAGCTGCGAAAAGGAAATGTTATTTCTTCATGAAATAATGGGTAATAAAAATATGTCGGAAATTTTACGTCCGATGATTAAAGAAAAGTTTATGGACATGAATTATAAAATGGCAGAAATGTATATGGAGGATATCGGAGAAGTAATCCAGCTACTGCCTCGTTATGCGGTTCCGTCAGTTATAGCAACTCTAAAGCTTATTTTAGAGGCTTTGGAAAAGGACATGACTGAAAAGGATAAAATGGTGGCACAAGAAATTAAAGAGCGAGGGGCAGTTGCTATTATAAGACATAAGATAAAATAAAGTTTAAAAATTACAATGGGAAGTATCTAATTACTTATACAGAGGTACTTCCCGTAATAAAACTTGTATTGGAGTGATTCCATGAGTAGAAAATGGACCAAAGAAGATGTTGAATATCTCACAGAGAAATGGGGAAATGTTTCGATCCCAAGCATTGCCAAAAAGCTAAATCGAAGTGTCAATGCAGTGAAAATAAAAGCAGGGAGATTAAATCTTGGACCTATGTTAGAAAATGGAGCATATGTAACATTAAATCAGTTGGCGATAGCTTTAACCGGAAAAAATTTGTCCCCATATTGCAAGAAATCATGGATAGAAAACAGAGGTATGCCGGTTCATAACAAGAAGGTTATAAAAAATACTTTTAAAATTGTCTATTTAGATGAGTTTTGGAAATGGGCTGAAAAAAATCGTTCATTTTTAGATTTTTCAAAGATGGAGCCGTTGGCTTTAGGCAAAGAGCCTGGATGGGTAAACGAACAACGTAAGAAAGACTATAAGTCAAACGCACTACAAAGAAAAGACCAATGGACACCATATGAAGATGATAAATTGCGATATTTATTAAAACAACAGAAATATGGGTATGCGGAAGTTGCCGATATACTTCATCGAAGTGAGGGGGCAATACAACGGCGATGTACGGACCTTGGTATTCGCGAACGTCCAATAAAAGCGGATACAAGGAGGAATCCGTGGACTGATGATATGCACCGTATTGTTGTAGAAGGTATAAAAAACGGTGATTCATATTCGCTGATAGCAAAGCGTATAGGAAAGTCAGAAAGAGCAATAAGAGGAAGAGTATACAACAAATATTTAACTGAGAATGCTGATAAAGTTAGAGCTATGATTGGTGATGGTCAGTGGGGCGATAATGCTCCGGAACCGAATGTTAAGCAAGCATTATATTTATCTCACACAAGAGGGAAGTGCCAAAAAAGTCTTACGGATTTAGTGGAATTATTGAAATATCGCACATTGTGTATGATGAAAGAGGTACATAAATGATAGATAGAATTGCAAATGAGGTAGCAATTCAGTGCATGGATTGCGGAATTATAACGGATATACGACAGTTTAAGGATATACTTGTTATGGCTTTGAACAATTACACAGTATCACCTAAAGAAAAAGCTATTGCGGTATATGATGACTTGAGCAAAGGATACAAAATGTTCTTTGTCACGAAGAAAGTAAAAGGCTTATCTGATAAGAGCCTAAAATATTATAAATGTGTTATAGATGATGCAATGATAAGAATAAATAAGCCATTAGACAGAATTACGGCTGATGATATTCGGTATTTGTTGGCTTGCAAAAAGAGAGATGGCAGAAGTAATACAACATTGAATAATATTAGACGTGTATTATGCTCGTTTTTTAAATTCTTGGTGAATGATGATTACATTGTTAAAGACCCTATGTTAAATATAGACGTTGTAAGGCAAGAAAAAGTTGTGAAAAAGCCATTTTCACCAATTGACCTTGAAAAAATACTTGATGTATGCCGAAACGATAAAAACGAGTTGGCAAGACGCAGAAACATAGCGATGATAGAGTGCCTTTTATCAACAGGCTGCAGAGTAGGTGAGATAAGCTTAATAAAAATTGAAGATGTTGATTTTCGTAAAGGCGAGTGTATTGTACATGGCAAGGGCAACAAGGAAAGGAAAGTCTTTTTTAATGATAGGTCAATATTAAGACTATCCGAATACATAGATTATCGAAAAGATAATTGTGAGTATCTGTTTTGTTCTCTAAAAAAACCGTTCCAAAGATTAAATGTGGGTGGCGTAGAAACGAATATAAGAAATATCGGTGAAAAAGCTGGTGTAACAAATTGTCACCCGCATAGATTTCGTAGAACAATGGCATGTAATGCACTGAAAAAAGGTATGCCGATAGAGCAGATACAAGCATTGCTCGGACATGAAAATATTGAAACAACGAAAGTATATTTGTGTATCGATACAGATAAACTGGCAGTCGAACATAATCGATATTTAGGATAAGTATAGGAGGAATTTTAATGAATAATTTGATGAAAGAAGTCGGAGAACTTCAAAATAACTATCAGAAATTGAGAGATGAGAGAAGAATGACAAAAAAGGCTATATGTGATTTAGTAATTCCATTTCGTGATAAATATAATCTTACAGATTTACAGGCATTGCAGATTGCAAGAAATGAACTTTCAATGTCGGAAATAGCTGAATTGTTAAATTAAGATTGAATAGGTGGGCAAGTTATGAAAAATAACAAATTAAAACCGTGTCCGTTCTAAGTATATAAAAAGGTGAGTGAGGATATGAATGAAGCGGAAATATTAAATAAAATAATGCAGGCATTGCCGCAGGGTTCACAAGGCGGCATAGTTATAAATATCATTAATACGTCAAATCCGCAGAATAATATTTCACAATCAAATATTATATTAAACAATGATATAAATGTGGCGGAAATCGAGCGCCTAAAAAACAAAGATATGCCCGATTTTGAGGAATATTTAGCAAAACAAAGGAGGTCACATAATACAGTATATTCCTATGTATTCTCCGTGAGTGATTTTTTCTCTCGCTGTGACTGTTTGGACGACAGTAATATTGAAAAATGGATACAGATATTAAAAAAAGAGAAGAAATCATCTAAAACAATAAATTTACGTTTGTGCGGAGTGATGGCATTTGCCAAATTCAAAGGGATAAAACTGAATGTGAATAAATTGCCCGTTCAAAAGAAGTCGTTTGTTGATAATGTGATAACGACAGACGAGTATTACAAATTATTGAGTTGTCTGAAATCGGACAACAAGATGAAAGGGTATTGGATGATCCGCTTTTTGGGACAAACGGGCGCACGAGTCAGTGAATTTGTGCGGTTCGAGAAAAAAACTTTAGAGGACGGATACATTGATTTAGACACCAAGTGTCATAGCCGGCGCATCTTAGTGCCAGACAAGCTAATTAAGGAAAGCAAGGAATATTTTGCAGGTGTGCAAGGACGGTGGTTGTTTCCTGGACAAAAAAAGGGGCAGCATATTACTGCAGGGGGCGTTAATTCACTATTAAAGGATTTTGCTAAAAAATATGATATACGCGAAGAAGTAATGCATCCGCATTCATTTCGACACTTCTTCGCAATACAATCCCTTAATAACGGCGTGGATATGTCGTTATTAAAAGATTTATTGGGACATGGCAGTATTGATACTACGCAAATATATACCCAACTGTCCTCGACAGAACAGAAAAAACGATTTAATGCGGCTGTTAAATGGTAGGGTTGTAGAGAGTACGGAACAATACGAACAACTGTAAGCAGTATATTACAAGGAAAGGTGAGAGAAATATGACGGTACAAGAATTATATGACAAATTAGAACAGTTAATCCGTGATGGTTACGAAGATTATCATGTTATTATTTCAAACGAATTTGACGAACAGATTTTATATGATGTTGATGTTCGTGAAGAGGACGATGAAATACTATTGTATTAAAAAGAGAGGGACGCAAAATGAAAGTAAATATTTGTGATATATGCGATAAAATAATAGGTCATAAACAGGGTGTAACGCTGAAAGCGTCAGACCATACGTTGACAAGGATAATAGATAATCATGTAATATCCAACATGAAACGCAAATACAAGGTGCATATTTGTGATGATTGCATAGAGGCAATCGAGGAGTATTGCAAAGCGGCAAAAGCCGAAAGCAATACAAAAGAAGTACAGACGAAAATTAAGGGATATACGAAGCAAATTAAAGATTGATTGCAAGTATTAGGAGGTACATAATGCGAGAAATACTATTCAGGGGAAAAAGCACTGAAACAAATCAATGGATTTACGGTGGTTTTCATATATGGGAAAAGCGACAAACATGTTTTGGCGATGATAAGCTGAAAGATGATGAAATATCATACGTAATAACAGTAAATTCGTTTGCAGATTGGAATATGCCAAGAGAAATGAAAGCAGCTGAAGTAGTAGCTGATACGGTCGGTCAATATACAGGTTTGACAGATGTAAATGGCAAAAAAATTTTTGAGGGCGATATTGTAAAATCGCAAAATTATAGATTTGTAGTAAGGTTCGGTAAATGCGGTAGTAATAAATTTGTTAATTATAATAACGGCTATATAGGTTTTTATCTTGAACCAGACGGGAAAACAAATGCTCACGGATTGCGTAATGATATATGTTATTTTGGTAATCTTTCTGTCATAGGCAACATATATGATAATCCCGAATTATTGGAGGAATAAAAATGAACAGAAAGGAAATAACAAAATTCTTAAGTGAGTTACTTGTCAAAAAAAGATTATCTGGCATGGGTAAATACTATGCGAGTGAGGTTACTATGGATTGGTACATTGGCAAAATAACACATACAATGCGACGTGTTGATTTTATACAGTTTGTACCTAAAAATCAAACTGTAAGTGGTATAGAACATGGCGATTTTTATTTCTATGAGGTAAAAAGCTGCAAAGAAGATTATAATAGCGGAAACGGTTTGACTTTTGAGGGTGATAAAAATTATATTATCACTACGGCAGAAACATACAAGAAAATTATCAAAGATGTAGACTATGATGTCGGTGTACTTATAGCGTGTCCGGTGCTAAGAGAAATTAAAGATGAAATTGAAAATCCTACGCAAATAGACGGTAATATAGATGATTGGATACTCAAGACTGCGAAAAACGCACATAGTAAAAATCGTGAGCGACCATTGTCACAACTTCTATTTTTTATGCTGCGTTCGGGAAAGTGAGGAATAAAAATGATTATAAAATTACCGATGGGTGTAACAGTGAATACAAATAATATACCGGATAATTTTGATAATATTATTCGTGACAGTTTTAGAAAATTCACCGAGGGAACTAATAAAATATACCAAT
>ENA-OPCA01001613-OPCA01001613.1-human-gut-metagenome-genome-assembly--contig:-NODE-1613-length-16744-cov-6.660615_pt1 | contig 16744 bp, 28 predicted proteins | sample MGYA00241076_ERZ501468 | MGnify/ENA primary metagenome ERZ501468 (study PRJEB25962, sample SAMEA2042633) | human gut metagenome | biome: human gut; feature: human-associated habitat; material: faeces... | reverse complement strand
AGATTTGATTTTGACACGGGGGTAAGATGTGCGTTTTCGCCGTCGCACTGTGAGAGGGAGGGAGTGGCAGATTGGGGGTTCGGGGTTCTCCCCGACAAGCCGCAATCGGTGGTCTGCCCCTTGTGGGCGGACTGCCGTTTGCGATGCTTGCTAAGTCTGCGGACTTAACTTTTCTGGGCTGTCCGGTTGAAAGTAAATAATTATCATTTTTATGTTCATACTGAAAATGCACTTGAAATATTTATCTTTTAATGATATACTGTTATGCACAGACAAAAAACGGAGAGGTGATTTGATGCTGGCAATTTACCTATCAATGCTCGAAACCAACGAAGAAAAAAATCAGTTTGAACAGCTTTACATAAAATACAAGCAGGATATGTATGCGGTTGCATATGGCATTTTGAAAAACAAGGAAGATGCTGAGGATGCTGTACATCAGTCTTTTTTGAAAATAGCAGATAACTTTTCAAAAGTTTCACAAATTCCATGTCACGAATTAAAAGCATATATTGTTATTATATGTAGAAACACAGCGATAAATATTTATAGGCAAAATCAAAATCGTGCAAAGCATAGTACAGAATTATTTGAAACTGAAATAGTTGATGAATCATATTTTGAAAAACAAAACTATGATGAACTTTTATTAGCAATAAAACAACTTCCGCAGATTTATAAGGATGTTATCTATCTGTATTTTCTGCAAGAGTTCTCAGCAAAAGAAACGGCAACACAACTTGAAATATCTTCTGAATTGGTCAGACAACGTGCATTAAGAGCTAAAAAGATGTTGAAAGACATCTTAGAAAGGAGTAGTCACATTGAATAATACTCAGTTTAAGAGAGCAATATCTGAGGCTTTGACAAGAGAATATGAATTATCTGTTCCTGCACATAACAATGACTATAAGTTTTCAGATAAGTTTACCCGAAAGATGAATAAGCTGATAGGTCGCCAGAAAAAGCCGTACTACCAAATGATTAATACAGCCAGTAAGCGAGTGGCTTGTATTTTTATAGTGATTTTTATTGCTGCATTTACAACAATAATGAGCGTATCCGCTTTGAGAAATGCATTTAAGGATTTTTTCATGAGCATTTTTTCAGACCATTCAGAGATATCAGCAAATGTTGAAAGCAATGAGGCTGCATTGGACACAATTCAAGTCAACTATGATATAGGTTATGATTTGAGTGATTATGATGTTATTTATGAGGAATATGATAAAATTTCTCGGAATATCATTTATCAAAATGAGAATACAATAATTGATTATCAGCAGTTAGTCAAATCCGAATTTGATATGGGACTTAACACAGAAAACGCTGAAATATCAACAATAGATATATCCGGACACAATGCAGTTTATTATATAGATAATCATCAATTTTATCACTTGATTTGGGATAATGGAGATTATATTATTATGATAAGCTCCAACATTGGCAGAAATGAACTAATTGATATAGCAAATTCTGTGCAAAAAGCAGAAAAATAAAACTATTTTTTGTTTTTCTGTAACGAATCCACCTTCTGATTTGTTATGTATGAATGAGGGAGTAAAAGCTTCTGAATTAATGCTAACAAAAAAGGAGGTGTTTTTTGTGTATAAAAGGATCGTTTCTTTGATTACAATTCTTGTGATTGGCATGAGCTGGTTCTATTAATATTTCATACAATAGCATAAAAGAAATAGGAATGAGAACAGAAAATGATAATGGATTAATTTTTGATTCATTAAATGCAATATTTATTAACAATGAATATGATGATTTTAATAATATAGCTAACTCTGATAATCTATATACTATTGAAGGAGATAATTATTTTACTGACTTTTCATTGGTTTTACAAGATTTAAATATTGATGGGAGATTATATACTGACGGAGACATTACTATTAATGCTACATCTGTGACCTCCGAATCAAAAAATTCAATTATTGCATCTCACACAGGAAATATAGTGATTAATTCCAATGAATTTAATTATAAAGGTATTTTTTTTGCACCAAATGGTTATGTAAATATTAATTCTAAAAATATTGATTTCAAAGGATTCATAATTGCGGCTGGTATCTCTATATCTGGAGATGATGTAACAATTTCAGAGAGTGATGAGGTTTTCACAAACTTTAATACAATGGAGCAAGAATATCAACAGAGAAATGATGAACTAATTACTGAGTATTTTGATACTGTATCGGCTCTAGAAGATAATCCAGACGACATAATTATGGAAAGTAAATACAACGATTTGAGAAAAGAATTGCAAATTAAAGACCTTTTACTAAGCGAAAATGAGATTTCTGAATTATTTTGCAATCAAGAAAATATATCGAGTAGTTACAATGTTATGAACAAAGCTAAAGCTAGCTTTTATCCTTGTAAGGGAATCGAAAAGATGTATGACGTGATTCGCACATCATCAACGTATTCCTATGGTGGAAAGTCATATCAATACTACTCACTAAGTGTAAGTGATAAAGTATCCACTAGTAAACCAAAGTTACGTCGCAATTATTCTCCCAATATCTATCTTATTGGTAAATGCACCAATGAAGCAACCGCAAAAAAATATTTAAATACAGCTGTTTCAACATTATTTGGAAAAGGTTTTGGGGCTTTATTAGCAGGATGTGGTCATCCTATAGCTGGTAAAACTTTAGGGGTGGTAATAAAATCACTATTTTCTCGTACGCCGTCACCACATGATCTATATACGGATAGTTCAAAGTTTCTTCGATTGTCGGATGTTTGCTTAAATACCACAATGAAATATACATGGGTTAAGTATAAAGGCAGATGGGAATTTGGCTACAGTTGTGATAAGACAGCGTGGAAGTATGTGCTTACTGAGGGAAAGTTAAACACAAAAACAAAGTTATACGATTATGAGAAGTTAACTAGAAGTTTTACAAACAAAGGAAATTATTACAAGCCATATGTAGCAATTAAGACAGTAGTCGACTATAAAAAGATGTATGGTGATAATGCGTCTACAGGAAATAATGACCCAATAGGTTACAGTAGTACAGCCTCTTATGAAATTAAAAATAGTGACAAAAAAGTCGTAAAAACCCTAAAACCTTTATTCATAAAAAATACAACAGCATTAATATAAATATATGTGGAGGTATTATGAAAAAAAAAATAATATTATTTTCAGTCTTGGCGATAATACTGCTCGGTATGATACTTTTTCTATTTGCAAAAATACCATCACCACAGATGGATCATAAGATATTTGGCTCATATTTTGAAAAAAAGATTTGTAAAAAATATGAATTAACTTTTGTTGATGAGACCTTCAACTATGCTGAATCTGCAGGATACGACAGTCAAACCCTTTCCCTTATCATCCATGGTGATCCACAAATATATAAATATCATGACAGGGATATATATTGCAGAATAACAGCAGATTATAAAGGTAAAACCATTACTGTTAGATTTAAAGGAACAAAGATCATTGGGACAAAATATAAATGGAGTCTTGAAAACGAAGATGCGTTTGAAGTTTTTAAAAAATAATGTATGAATTGTATAATTGGTTAAGAAAAAACTAAATTTCGTGATTCTTAGCTATGGAATCAATACTTAATTTTGTATTGAATGCAAGCACTATATCTTTGGCTTTCAGCGCTTAGGGCTTGCTCAGGCTATCATGGAAAACCCGAAGATTCTTATTCTTGACGAGCCTTTCAACTGACTTGACAAGGACGGCGTTAAGGAAATGAGAGAGTATCTTCTCAGCTACAAGGAGCAGGGCAAGACTATTCTGATATGCTTTCATTCGGCAGAGGATATTTCCGTGCTGTGCGATACGGTGCATGAGATGGATAAGAGGGTTATCAGTAGGATAAGGGTATGAGTTAACTTATTATTCACTGTCGTTACCCCACCCTCAGGTGCTAGTGATCGCAAGGTCATGTGGGTTCAAGTCCCGTCATCCGCACCATAACAGGACACCAATTTTGATACAATGCGTATCTTGATTGGTGTCCGTTTTCTTTATCCGAAAGTCCTTGTTTAATGGGATTTGTCAACACAATTTAACGAAAGCAGGCTAATCCTGTATAATAAAACCTGACACATACAAAACAATCAAAGTATAATAAAAACAAAGAAGTGTGTCATCAATGGGAACAGGAAAACAATATGATGAAGAGTTTAAAAAGCAGGCAATAAAGCTCGCAAGCTTCAGGCGGCAAACAAGCGGATCAAAGAGCTCGAAAAGAAAAACCGTGAGTTTGAAGAGCTTAATGAATTTCTGGAGTAAGCATCTGCTTTTTTCGCCGCGAACCGTCGGAAGTCAGGAAAGAATAACGGTTAAAGTTCATTTCCAAAACGTTAATTTTCATTTACTGCGTCACACATACGCTACTGTTTGTATTGAGAATGGCTTTGATGCTAAAACTGTCAGCGAGTTGCTAGGTCATTCTAATGTTAATATTACACTTAACCGCTATGTTCACTCATCGCTTGATACAAAAAAGAAATATGTTGAAAAACTCAATTTTGTAGCTTAAAAGTTTTTAGCCGTCAGAAACATCTGATTGGTAGTAAATAATGCATGATTTTACGTTGCTCTTTTGCCTTTTTGCCTGTAGGTGCAGATTTTGCGAAAAAATTATATTTTGTTTTGTAAACTATTATACCAGAAAATTGATAAAATATGTATTGATTTTCTGATAAATGTTTGGTATAATGGCGAATAAAGGCGGTGATCGTATGATCAGAGTTGCAATTTGTGATGATGATAAACATATGCAGGAAAGTTTATCAAATTATTTGTTAGACTATTCAATACAATGTGACAGAGAAATTGATCATTCAGAATTTGATACTTGTGAGGAATTAATGGACGAGTATCTCAAGGGGAACTCGTTTGATGTTATATTGCTCGATATTGAATTTAAAAATAATGATGAAAAACAAATGAATGGTATTGAACTTGGGAAAAGATTGCGTGGACTGTATGCCAATGACAACACTGCTATCGTTTATGTGACATCTTATGGCGAGTATGCTATTGACTCCATTAAAATAAGGCCCTATGATTATATAAAAAAGCCAATTACCTATGAAAGAATAGTTGAATTTTTTGAAACTTATTATTTGGATCAGGCTAAGAGAAAAAAGGTGTTTGAATATACTGCACATAAAGTCAAAAACAGTATCATAGTATCTAATATTTGTTATTTTGAGAGTCAGGGCAGAACAATAGTGATCCATACTATTACGAATCAATATACCTTTTACGGAAAATTATCTAACCTGCTTGACAATGAAAGTTTAAGTGATTTTATCAGTATTCATAAATCTTATTTAGTAAATAAAAATTATATTGAAAGATTCACTTCACATTCAGTCGTCCTTATTGGCATAGACCGAGTGGAATTGCCGATAAGCCCTAATAAGAAAATGGAGGTCAGTGAACAGCTGTTGAAAGAATGATATGACTACTTTATTTTATTTGTTTTCAAATGTGTTTCACATATATGCCACTTATCAGTTTTCCAATGTGTTTTTACAAAAGAAAAAAGAATCGGCAAAATCAGATGTTGTTCTGTTTACACTTTATTACATTATAAATAGCTGCGCGTATTTACTGTTTGGTAATTGGATTATAAATCTTTTATCAAATTTTGTGCCGTATTGTTTGATAGCAATTTACCACAAAAATAAATTTATTTATTCGATTGGATCGTCATTCATACTTTGTGCAGTACTTATCGTTCTGGATACACTGGTTGTAGCCATACAATCTGTATTAAATATTCATTCAATCTTTTTTGAACAAGGGTTTGTTTCTAACATAGTTATGGTAGCCTTTGTAAATATTGTATCGCATAGTTTTTTCAAAAAAAATCAACTTAACGTTAGTTTACCTGTTATGTACTATATAACTGTTATAATAATACCATTTGTTAGCATTATTATTGGTTACTTAACAGCGGTCAAATTAAATATTGTATCACTTATCTGTTCTGTGATAATTTTGCTTATTAATGTTGACATGTTTTATTTGTATGATAATCTAATTAATTTGTTTTCTGAAAAATACGAAAATAATATAATTGAGCAGCAAAACAAGGCTTATCTTAATCAGTTGCGTTTAATGCAGGAATCTCAGATGAAGATAAGATTTTTAAAGCATGATATGAAAAATCATATTATCAACATGCAAAGTTTGCTTAGTGCTGAGAAATATGATCAGCTTAAAGATTACCTTGCTGAAACCAATGATTATATTTATAGTAATAATGTTATTATCGATTCAGGAAATGAAACGATCGACAGTGTTCTGAATTACAAATTGGCACCGTTAGAGAACAATAGCGTTGAAAAAAGTTATCATGTTGTTCTTCCTGAGCAAATTCTTATCAGTTCATTTGATTTAAATATTGTTATTTGTAATCTTATCGATAATGCACTTGAAGCGTTAAGTCTCCTAGGAGAGAACGATGAAAAGAAGATAACTATCGATATTGTTTATAAGCAGGGTTACATTAAAATATTAGTAGGAAATTCATTTGACGGAATCATACACAAGGATAAAAGGACAAGAAAAAATGATGAGATAAATCATGGAATAGGGTTAAAGAGTGTTCAAAATATTGCAGAAAAATATGGTGGAATTTTAAAAACTGATGTAGCTGATAACTGGTTTGAAACATCAGTGATAATGTATGAAAAATAGAGGTAACAATAAGTTGCCTCTATTTTTTTTACAAAAAAGACGTTTTTTTTGACATTTACGGTTTTTTATTCTTATATTATGTATAATCAAGTCATAACTTGTTATGAAAGGAAGAAAATCATATGAAAAGAAATTTAATGAAACTCAGCACAAGAATGGGTAAGGTGTTTGCTGCATTGGCACTTTTGGTTACTGTATCAAACGTGAATTCTACATGCATGTTCATCACTCACCAGCCTGCACTGCCTGCTGATTCTAAGAAACTGCGTAAGTTCTAATGTTTAAGAAAACTGCCTGCAAAATAACGCAACGTCTTTGTGAAAAAGGTATTATATCCGAAAGCGATTTCGATTTGTATGAATACGGATTTAATATGGGGATAACGGTTTTACTTAACCTTATCAGCACTATAGTTATCGGCGTTATTGTGGGCAAGGTGTTTGAAAGCATAGCTTTCTTAGTTTTTTATATACCACTGAGAAGCTATGCCGGAGGATACCACGCTAGCACCCCGTGGAGGTGCTATTTTATTTCCATAGTGATTATCATAGCAATGTTATTATTTATTGGTTATGTTGATTTGTCAATCATATATATTATCTTATTATTGGTCGGAATGGTGGTATGCTTTGCTTTTGCCCCTGTCGAAGATAAAAACAAGCCTTTAGACAGAGATGAAATTAGCGTATTTAAAAAAAGAGCCTATTTGATCTTATCAATAGAATTTTTCATATGGCTAGCAGTATCAGTGATTTTTCAGCCAGTAGAAAAAACTATTCCTATTGTTATGTTTACGGAATCTCTAATGTTGGTCATTGGGAAATTAAAACTCAGCAAATATTCGTGATTGGAGTGTTAATACCTATGGATTATGAAGATTACTACTATGAATCTAGAAGTAGATATTACGACGCTTGTTCTGAAGTTAATAACTATGAAAACAGGGCAAATGAGCTGAGGTCTCAGAGACAAAGAAAAATTATATATATCAATCAGCTCAAATCAGATTTAAAAAGACATCAAAAATTGCTTAAAGAACACCCCGAAACCAAACAGGAAATCACTATAAAACCATTCGATAACGATAGCAATTTGGTGGATTATAATGTTAGAGCAGATGAAATAACAAATGATTTTTTTTATGAGGTAAAAGCATCAGATACAGCTCCATATACCCAAAATCAAAAAAATGGTTATAAATTGTTGCAAAGAAATGGTGGCATGATAAGAGGAAAAGGAAAAGACGGCTTTTTAGGCGGCACTATACTTGGACATTTAAAGGGATATACGACAAGGAATGGTATAACTCGCTCCATTCTAGATGATATGAAATTAATAGGAGGTAACTAATGTCTGTACTTGAGAAAAACAGTATTGATTACATTTATGCTGAAGATAATCATATAATTATGGGTATAAGTGACCATTTAACATGGCAGGAAGAAGCAATAGTAGCTCATTGGCAATTGCTTCAAGATAAATTAAAAAACTATATAGGCTTTATAAAATCAGGACAATTGTTTGAACAATATCCTGAATTTGATAAACAGCCTTGTATTAAAATCTTCTTTTCCCAAAATTGCCCAGATGTTGTCGATAAATATTTAAATAAATTAAAAAAATATTGTAACGAATTACAATGTGATTTGGTATGGATATATGATCCGCAGGAAGACTAACTAAAATCATCATAAAAGTCCTACATAAGAAAAGATCCGAAGCTTATTCATTTGGTGATCAACGGCGAAGAAATTGTTACAACTGAAACGCACCCGTTTTATGTGAATGATCGTGGCTTTGTCAAAGCAGGAGAACTAATAGTTGGTGATGAACTTCTTGATGTAAACGGAAATGTTCTTTTAGTTGAAAATTTTGATGTTGAGTTGACAGAAGAACCTGTTAAGGTGTATAATTTTCAAGTAGAGGATTACCATACATATCACGTTAGCGGATTAGGTGTGTTGGTGCATAATGCTGGTGATTATTCTAATCTAAAAGATTCAAAATATGTAGGTGAAGGGAAAAAGTTTACAAAGGCTCAAAAAAGACAGATAATACAAGAAAATATGAGACGAAATGGCGGAAAAATAAAATCTGATATGTCAGGAAAAGAACTTGTTCCCGCAACTCAAAGTAAGCTAAACGTAACGCCAGATCCATTGGAAGTTTAAATTGACCACATAAAGCCAAGAAGCAGTGGATGAAGTAATAGTTATTCTAATGCACAGGTTTTATCAAGAGAAGAAAATATTTTTAAATCAAATAAGTGAGGAAAAATTATGTTTGATATTGATGAAAATACAATGGTAATAACAACTGTAGATATTATTAACAAAAAAAAGAAAGTAGTTTTAGTTTTCCATGATAAAGAAGATGGAATGTGGGAATTTCTGGACGGAAAGGACGTTAGTGAAGAAAGTGCTGCTATAATATCGATTTCGGAAATGGAGCAGATTGATTCTTCTATTGGTGAATTATGTGATCTTCCTCTAGGATGCGGCGCTTTTCGTGATGATGAAACGCAGCCATGGAAATGGTTTGAAATAGAATGACCTCTTTTATTAGTGCCAAACAATAATAAAGGTGAAATTTACTAAGATAAAAAATAATATAGGGAAAATAGTCGATGACCCAGATGACATAATCGAAGGACTTGCAACTGGTGATACTGTTAAGGAATTGTTCAGAGTAAATGTAAGTAAGGATAACGGTTTAGTAGATGTTACAACTAGTGTTAAGTCATTAAAGTAGACAATTATTTACATCAAGAGTTTTTGATATTAAGGAGAATATTATGCGAGATACAATTAAATCAAAAGAGTATTTTGATGAGTATATTTTGAAAATGTCAGAAGGAATCAAAAGATTTGAAGAGGGTATTGCTGCTGGAAAATACTTAAATGACAAGATACTTTTTGTAAAAGATTACATTTTACAAAAAAAAATCGGGATAATAATCGCAAAGTATTCAAAAGGTGATTCAATTGAAGAAATAAAAAAAGAATTTAAATCTTCTTTAGATTTGTTTGGTGAAGCTTGGGATGATTCAGTATACGAGAGCAATATTATTTTTGCTTCTTTAGCATATCTTCTGAATTTGGACGATGGTAAGTTGAATATAATAAAAAATAAATTGAGTAAATCTGAAACATATGATTCATTATTAGATTTTATCCTCATTGGAAATAAAAGTGAGTTTGATACATCGAAAATATCCTTCCCTCGTCCATACAAAAAGTTAGTAAAAAGCATTAACGGTGAAGATAGAGATGCTTTTCTAAAATATTTGAGAGGATGGTATAAAGGCTCTGTAGATAGTGCTTGGTATGGTACACATGAACTGGTGAATAAATATCAGTATTATGGATATTGGTGTTTTGAAGCTGGTGCTATTGCAAAAAGACTTGGTTTTATAGATAACGATTTACAAAATGAGCAGTATTATCCTTATGATATGGTTCATTTCAATTGAGTAATGACGAGGTGATAAAATGACACTTTCGATAGATGGTCGCTTATCTGAACTTATAGCGAACTCCTGTTCTTGAAACCTACATAAGAGAGGTAACAACGCTTGTTCATCTCACTGTGAACGGTGAAGAAATCGTTACAACTGTTGACCACCCGTTCTATGTAAATAGTCGTGGCTTTGTCAAAGCAGGAGAACTTGCAATCGGATATGAACTTCTTGATGTAAACGGAAATGTTCTTTTAGTTGAAAAATTTAATGTTGAGTTGACAGATGAACCCACTACAGTGTATAATTTTCAGGTAGAGGATTTCCATACTTATTATGTTGGTAGATTGGGTGTACTGGTGCATAATGCTGGCAAAGAATATGGAAAACAATGTTCTCCAGAACAGCAGAAACTGGTTAAGGAAGGAAAAAATATTAGCAAGATAAATCGTGTCACAAGATTAGAGGCAGAAGATTATGTAAATAGATGTAGAGCAGCTGGACTTGGCAAGGATAAAGTTCGTATAGACCCACCGCATTTCAATAGAATGGATCCAGCAAAATTGGCTGAAGGTATATCAGGTAAGCCGCATTTACATGTTCCTTCAGGCAAAAATTCTCATGTGGAAATTATTGATTAGGAGGGTGAGAGAATGAAGTTGTATAGAAATGGTTATGTTGTATCCGAGGTAAAAGATAATGATTATACATATAATGTATGGCCGTTTGAAGATGTAGATGATGATAAGAATGCTATGATGTTAACTGAGGAAGCAGATAACACTTGGTTTCTGCAATATGATATGCAACATATTGTCCCTGATTTTAAGTTTGTATATAAATATTTTCAATATTGTCAAAACAATGGGCTAAAGTCGAATATTCTTTTGTATGAAACAACTAACGAAGAAATCGTTGTTCCTGAAATTAAATTGCCAACTAAATTATTAGGTTTTGATTGCATTGGTAATGTATATTATTCGTATTTAAAAAATGAATATAACTATTTTAAAGACGATTTAAATGCAAAAGGTATATATGTCAATAAATATGGGTTATTGGATTCTTTAGAAGATGTTTTGACTTATATAAGCTTAAGACAAAAAGACATTAGTTCTGGAATACAGTTGGAAAATTTCTGGGAAGAGCTTCCAACAAAGATTAGTTGTGTCAAATTGTAAAAGTGTATTCATTTTTATATTTGTTATAGACACATTAAAAAGAATAGGTTGTTTTTTTGTATTTTGTTGCCAGAACAATGCTTCTTATAGCAATGGGATTAGTCGCAATCAAAAATATAAAAGCAATAAAACTAATAGTTGGCAATTAAAATTATTTTACTTTAACAATATGGAGGTGTAAAAATGCCAAGCAACCAAGAAAAAGTCTCACAAATTTTAGCGGCAAGGTGATATATAATAATCCTAAAACGGGAAAACAAGTAGTATATGATACAGATGGTAATTACTTTAGGATTGAAGACACAACTTTAACAGGAAAAAGAGTATACACTTATCTATTTTCTAACTTGCGTTTTGAATCTATATATGAGAAGATTCTAAGCTTATTCATTTAGTGATCAACGGCGAAGAAATCATAACGACTGAAACTCACCCGTTTTATGTGAATGATCGTGGCTTTATCAAAGCAGGAGAACTAATAGGTGGTGATGAACTTCTTGATGTAAACGGAAATGTTCTTTTGATTGAAAATCATTCTGCTGAATTGACAGATAAACCCACTACGGTGTATAATTTTCAGGTGGAGGATTTCCATACATATCACGTTAGTGGTTTTGGTGTGTTGGTGCATAATGCTGGTGATGATTATGCTAAGCCTACTGAACCATATAATAGAAGAAAACATTATGGCAATACTCCAACGAAGAAAGACCGGCAGGTTGTGGGTGGTTCTCCAGATCATGATCCCCCATTGGTTAAACGATATTATGAAGGAGACCCTAGTACAGGTGAAAAGCCAGGTTATCAAATGACCGCCAGTGAACGAAGGGCAAGTGCACAATATCGTAGTCGGATGAAGCCAGCAACTAGGTTAGAACAGAATTCGCAAGGTGGACGAATGTCACATTATCCAAAGGAGATGAAGAAAAAGTATGGACTTGATAAAAAAGATTGAAGAACATTATCTAATAAATTGGGGTGAGTGCACAGAGTATATTTTTAATGATAAAGAACCTATTCATAATTTGTTGCCATTTTTTAAAGTGCTGAAATTTAAACCCAATGAAAAAAGAAATTCATGGATATATGCAACTTGCGGGATGTCAGGGAAAGACAACGAGCAAGGATTAGAATTATTTATACTAGCTCCAACCGAGAATAACTTTTTAATTAATTTGCTTGTAGCTATAGCACATTATTATGCTAGCGGAAATATGCTTGGTTTAGGACACACGGTTAATTTTGGCTGTGCTTGGTACGAAAACTCTAAATGTGACCATGGTTTAATTTCATTGCCTTACTTAGATGGACCAGAACTTGAGTGGTTAGAAACTAAATCTATGAACATTAGGTTTTTATGGCTTATACCAATAACTGAGGAAGAATTACGATATAAAAAAGAAAATGGCTTAGAAGCATTAGAAAATATATTTGAAGAAACTGAATTTAACTATATTGATCCATTTCGTGACAGTGTAGTATAATGTTAACGTCATTTCAACAGACCCTGAAACAATGGGAACTTCTCCGAAAACTGTTCTTGAAACCTACATAAGAGAAGATTCCAAACTAATTCACATAATTATAAATTGAAATACATCATGATAATCAAAATCCCAATGGACCATTTTATGAAAAAACTCAAACTGATCATCGACTGGGTGGTAATTATAAAAAAAACCACCCTCACTATAATGAAGGAAGTAAAATTAATCGTGCTCAATGGCGTCAGCAAAAGAAAAATTATTGGAAAAATGAGTGGGATTCGGGAAGGTGGAAATAAATGAATAATTATAAGTATTTTCGTGATGTCTTAAAGAATGGATACTTCACAGAAACACCATGTCAGTTTTGTGGAAGTTCTGAACATTGTCTTGAAGGATCTTTTTTTGACAGAGATGACAATCTTGTATCTATATGTCTCAATTGCTTTGATAAACGAAAAGTAAGTGTAGATATTCCTAGCTATATAGCAGACAGAGTTGTAAAAAAACAAAATGAAAAAGTAACTGAATTGAGTTTTTGTCCACCTGTACCTTGGATTCAAAATAACGATTGGCCTGTTTGCTGTGATGATTATATGACATATATAGGTGAGTGGGAAAGGGAAGATTTTATCAAAAATTCTACAAACGGTGATGGATTGTCTTTACTAAAAGAACTTTTGATTGATGAACTAAAGAATAATGTTGAAAGTTACGAAGCACTTTGGGCGGATTTAGGATATGAAACTGCTGCATTTGTTTTTAAATGTTCAAAATGTGGAAATAAAGTGGTTGTATGCCAAGACTATTGAACAATTAAGAAACTATTCAGATTCTGCAAAGTAATGTTTTTTTTCGATAGAAAAGTCGGCATAGAAAATTTTGTAGTATCTGCTGTGAAAACAAATTGAAAATCATTCTGTCGAGTTGACAGAAGAACCTGTTAAGGTTTATAATTTTGAGGTAGAAGATTTTCATACTTATCATGTTAATGGTTTTGGTGTGTTGGTGCATAATGCAAATGATTATGCAAATCCTCGTACACAAAATACATCTGATCTGGATATTCAAAAAATCAAGGAAACTAAATATGATGGAACAATAAGAACTGGTGGAAGAAGTGGAGGTTCAAGACCTCTTGAAGGCCAGCCGAATACCTATGTGAATACAGAGAGCGGACATAAATTGGTTTATGGGGCGGATGGTAGATTGAATTTGGATATTTCTACGAAGAGAGTCAAAGCAAGAGTCTATGATATTGCTCCGAACTGGCACTTATATCCACGTGATATGAAATTAATTGGTCCTGTTCCAAGAGAATTATTAGAAAATCGGTGATTAAAATGAAAATATATAAAAGCATAGTTGATGAGAGGATACTACATGATTTCTCTAAAATACAGGGCAGGTCTTTAATGAATCATGTTGCTAATTCATACGATATTGAAACGGCAATTAGTTTTGCTAGTTTGTTTTGTCCAGAGATCATTGAAGTTGATGATTGTATATTTATTTCTGAGTTCTATAATGGAAATATCATGGAATTAAGGAAAATTTATAAAAATACTAAAGATATTGAGATGTTCGTCAATAGTTGGTCATTGCAAAGTTTAGTCAAAGAATGTGACGTTATAAATAGTTCAGGTGACTATATTGAGGAGTTTGCAAAGGCAATTCAATATTTTTGGCAACTTAGAGTTAATTCGCTTTTCCCAAGCAGAGATATCGTAGTAGAAATTGGCGAAGAAATTATGGGCGAGGAAGGACTGACAGTTACGTTATATCAAAAAGGTCAGCCTAAGTGATGCAAAAAAATATTACAGTAAAGACGTCTAATTAAAATATTTCACACCTACCGTGTTGACTTCTTTTGTGTGCTGGTACATAATTTTGGTAGAAAATATTCTCCTGCTAAGGACTTTAAGAGGGGTAGATTTTGATTTTAATAATACAAAACCTGCTGATACATCGGGTCAACACGATTTAATAGTAAAGTAATGATATAACGAGGTAATATTTTATGCAAAATGATATAAAAAAAGCGATAGAAGATATATACATAAACGGAAATACAGAATTATTTATTTCAAAGTGCAGGGACACAGTTGATTTTCTTGATGAACTATTGGAAAAAATAAAGACCAAATCTGAAAATGTTGAGAAGTTTTTTGATTTAAACGAGCCTTCTTCAGAGATTAGAATTGTTGTAAATAGGTGTTCTTTTTCAGAAGGTGAAATTGAATATGTTTCGCTACTGCAAATAAACAAAATAGTTAAGTACTTCTATCTTCAAGATGAATTTTCTATTGACAGTCCAGATCCTGATGGAATGGATTCATATCTTGCTGGATTCAGAAATGAGCCGTATAGTAAAAAGCAATTTGATGTTGATGAAACGATTTGCAATTATCTCAAGGAAAAAGGATATTCAAGATTATATATTAATGATATGGACGAAGTATATCCAGGTATAAAAAAGTTTAAAGGCAGAGAAGAAACTAACCAAATGACTGTGGGAAATGCTTTGTTTATGGATATGTGGGAATTATGTAACAGTGATTAGATATTAGTTACGCAGATAACTCAAAGTTTCCAACAGTGTATAATTTTCAGGTAGAGGATTTCCATACTTATCATGTTGGTGAAATTGGTGTTTGGGTTCATAATGCAAGTTGCAAGGTTAATAAAAAAGTAGGAGAAAATTATGATCAAAGGTTTTGAAGACGCATTCACTGATTTACAGTCAGAATTTGTTTCGTTATGTATGGAATATACCAACGGAAGTGTTGATAAAATATATATTTATATTTATCAAGATACATCGCAGAAAATGTTCAATGCTATTTTTGTTAAAGGAAAGAGAGTTATACCTGCTGGGAATTTTGCCGATGATGAGGCCTCTGACGAGTTTTTATCGATCGGAATAAAAGATATTGACAAACTGGTTGAATTGTGCGATATGTATCAATGCAAAGGTCCTAATGAATATAAGTTGGAGTTTGATGTTGCTACTCATAAATTCGATGCATCCTACCGTTATGATAACTATACCAAGAGTGGAATATCACCTGTGTCGGAATTTATGAGTTGGTATGAAGAAATTAAAGAGAAATATGTCAAATAATCAATCAATGTTCAGAATGTGATGAGGCGATAAAAGGGAATGTTTAAAAATTTTTTTAAATTTGTTGGTGAAAACAAGAGTTGCCGTTCAATTAAAGACTTTATCAATGCTGTCTCTGGTAAAAGTTATTTAAACGGAATGTACAGATTCTTTGAAAAAAATGATATTGATGAGTGGAATGATATTGTTGGTGACTGTTTTCCTAAATATAAAGATACTTTTTCAGTTTTAAGTTATGATTGGATGGGTCGTATATTTGCTTTGGAAAAGAAAACGAATATGGTGATACTTTTTGAACCTGGCACAGGTGATGTTTATGATACCGATGCCGATATAATAAAATTCCATGATGAACTCATTTCCCAAAATCCTATTGAGTGTCTTGTGTCGGACTTGTTTGAATATTGGTATAAAGCAAATGACTACAAACCTCTGGCCTATAAGGATTGTGTTAGTTATAAAGTGCCTCTGTTTTTAGGTGGTAAAGACGAACTGGATAACCTTGATATATGCGATATGGAGGTATATTGGGAAATATTAATGCCTTTGATAAATCTTTAATTAATATACTTACGGAGGTGTAAAATTGCCAAGCAACCAAGAAAAAGTTTCACAGCTTTTAGCGGCAAGGAGATATATAATAATCCTAAAACGGGAAAACAAGTAGTATATGATACAGATGGTAATTACTTTAGGATTGAAGACACAACTTTAACAGGAAAAAGAGTATACACTTATCTATTTTCTAACTTGCGTTTTGAATCTATATATGAGAAGATTCTAAGCTTA
>ENA-OPCA01001610-OPCA01001610.1-human-gut-metagenome-genome-assembly--contig:-NODE-1610-length-16761-cov-4.581049_pt1 | contig 16761 bp, 15 predicted proteins | sample MGYA00241076_ERZ501468 | MGnify/ENA primary metagenome ERZ501468 (study PRJEB25962, sample SAMEA2042633) | human gut metagenome | biome: human gut; feature: human-associated habitat; material: faeces... | reverse complement strand
TATCCTGACGGATTAGGGCTGTCCCCGCAGGGAAAAGTGGTTATCCGGCAGGATTCGTGCTGTCCCCGCTGGGGAGGGCGGTTGTCGGCGCGGATTGGAGGTGTCGACTGAAATAATTTATCTCACTTTCAGATAGAGGTCTTTGTTCGGCTTGCCATGCTCATTGAGAGAATAATACAGAACGAAATTGCAACGGTGCATAAATCCGGCTCCTATATAGTTGGCATCCACCACGCGACTGTTCACTACCTCACAAGAATCAACCCGTGTTCCGGCAACCGTAACGGGAATCTTGAAAACGGTGAGCGTATCGGTCAATTTCCCTCCGTGCTGTTTGATTTTTTCTTCGTAAGGAAAGTGCGTTTTCAGCCGGTCTGCAAGTGCGTTGTTTATCTCCAATACTCCTGTATAACCCAAATCGAGCGTAAAGCGTACTTCTTCATTCAATCCATTCATATAAACCGGAATGGAATCCTCGCGCAATCCTTGAGGGAGATAGGTCATTCCTGCGGTCTCCTTCGCCAGCAGATCTTTGTTATTGGAATGGAAAAGCGTCATCGTGCCCGCTTCCGTGTCGAATTTCCACGTGCCAATAGCCAACATTTCCGTTCCGAACACGCCTTCATCTATCACATCATATATCACGTTATCTTTGCGAATGCCGTTGAACATCGGTTCTTGGATGCTTGCCTCACCAAAAGCAATAGAAGTGAATGTGTACAATTCCGGAGAATTTTTCTCTTGATACGCATTGGTGCTTTTAATCGGCAGATTCCCCCAGTATTCGCCACCGTAGGCTTGGATGGAATCTTCGCGCATAAGGCTTGTCGCTTGCGTGTCGATACGGAGCGGAACTTTGTGCGTGCCGTTGAGGGTACAATCAATCAGAAACCAACCCTCTTTGCTGTACTGAATCGGATATTGATAGCACGCGTTTCCCGGCAGGGCTGAACGGTATGCAAGCGTATGCGAACTATAACGGATGAAAGGATAAATAAACCAAGCGGCTCCGGCAGCAATCAAGACTATCACTATCGCTGCGATAATCAAATTACGTTTTGTCTTTTTCTTCATTTCATTTTCTGTTAAATGTTAGTTTTCGGGTGGCGAAGATAACGAAAAGTAAGGAAAGGGGCAAGCCTCTATATAGGAAAAGTCATTTCACTATCTTAATCTCTTTCAGCCATCCGCCAATGCCATCCGTATTGCGGCTCACCGCACCGAAGCCTTTCAGGTGCTTGGCATCGGGCGTGAGTTCCACAATCTTGGCAAGGGTTTCGTCGCGATAGGTCGAGGCGTAGGTGCAGAACGGAATGACCGTCTTTCCCTTGAAGTCATAGCTTTCGGTAAAAGTGTTGATAATCATCGGGGCAGTCCACCACCATACGGGGCAACCGATGAAGACGGTGTCGTATGAGTCCCAATCCTTCACTTTGCTCTTGATGGCGGGGCGGGCATTGTCTTCCTTTTCCTTCTTCGCCACCTCGGTGCAAGGGGTGTATTCCGTAGGATATGGCTTTACGGGTTCGATGCGGAAGAGCGTACCGCCCGTCTGCTTGGCAATCTGTTCTGCCACATACTGTGTGTTGCCGCTCCAACTGAAATAAGCGACCAATATTTTTTTGTCCTGTGCGTACATATTTAATCCGCCTGCAATAAGCAAGGCGATGAGGGTGATAATCTTTGTTTTCATTTGACTTTATTGTTTTAATGTTTATTCAATGATTCCTATCTCCCGAAGCCAATTCTCCACATTCGATTCGTTGCTCAGGCTTCCGCTGGTCAATCCCAATCCGTCCAGATGCACCTCGGCTCCTGAAGTCAGTTCTGCGATGCGTGCCAATGTCTCGTCACGGTAGGTTGATGCGTAGGTGCAGAACGGAACGACAGTCTTTCCTGCAAAATCGTAACTCTCGGCGAAAGTGCAGATAATCATCGGTGTGGTGTGCCACCATACGGGACAACCGATGAAAATAGTATCGTATTCCGCCCACGCTTCTTCATCAATTGTGCTGCTTATGGCAGGACGGGCATCGCTGTCCCGTTCTTCCAATGCCACTTCTGTACATTCGGTATAATCTTCGGGATAAGGTGTGACAGGCTCTATGCGGAACAGGTCTGCTCCGGTATGAGCCACAATCTGTTGTGCCATCCGCTGTGTGGTTCCGCCCCAGCTGAAGTATGCCACAAGAATGTTGTTACTGTCGCCCGATGGTTCGTCGGGTGTATTCGGTTCATCCGGATTTTCTGTTCCTTCATTGTCATCTTGGTTTCCGGGCTGTTCTGTTTCCGGTTCTTTCTGCAACGGGTCATCATCCGAGCAGGCATTGAATGTGACGGCGGCAAGTGCCATCATCAGGTAAACAAAATACTTTTTCAGTGTTCCTATATTTTATCGGTTATTATTTTCCTTATAACTATTGTATTCGTCGTCTGTTACCGGCTCCAGCCACGTCACGCCGCCTTTGTCAAGCTGTGTGCCGATGGCTATATGCGTAAATTCGCTGTCGGGAGCCGCTCCGTGCCAATGGACGACATCAGGGGCAATCTTCACCACATCGCCGGGCAGGAGCAGTTGGATGGGTTTGCCTTTCTCCTGATAATAGCCTTTGCCAGAAGTGCAGAGCAAGAGCTGCCCTCCCTTATGACTGTGCCAACTGTTGCGGCATCCGGGTGCGAAGGTCACGTTGGACACCGTACAGCCGAAACCATCCTGCGGAGAGACATAACCTTGCAGCCAAGCCTTGTCTGTAAAGTTCGGATTATCGGGCATCAGCGTACCGCGAGCAAACGGGTCATCATCTTTCAGTCCGTTCACAATTTCCGTCATCTGACGGAGCTGACTTTCTGTAATGCCTTGACGCAGACAGATTGCGGAATGGGACTTCAACATCGGCTCCACACCCTCGCCCATAGCGGTAAGGATGGACACGGTGGCAAGCTCGCGTTCCTGCCACGTCAGCAGGTCACGCTCGAAGATGTCGCAGAACAGGTGTTCTTTCAAGTATTGTTCGATGACAGGGGCAAAGGCGGCATAGCCTGTCTTGGGCGCATCGGCTGGCGCACCGCTCAACTTTTCGAGCAGTTCCGCGCCACGGGTGTACTTGTCCTGCTCATCGGCTACGGGTGACGCTTCACGACCTACGGCATCGGTAATGCCTTGTGCCTTGCGCTCGTCCAGCACCTCCATAAAGGTCTGCAAGGCACGCAGACTACGGGGGAATCCGCAATAGGCGTAGGCGTGTACCAGCACCTCCTTGATTTCGTTTACCGTCATCCCGTTGTCCAGTCCACGGGCAAGGGATGTTTTCAAGTTCTCCAAATCGCCTTGTGCCGTCGTAGCGGCAATGGCTACGATGTTTTGCTGGCGGAGGCTCAGCGTGTCAGCCTGCTGTGCCCGTAACGTTCCGCACAGGGCAAGCAGGAAAAGGCTCAATGATAGGATGGTCTTCTTCATAAATCATTCTGTTTTAATTTCCTTTGCAAAGTTACGCCGCAAGCCGCCGCCCGTCCATACACAGATTACAGATAGAAGCACCAATATCAACGAATGTATTTCGAACATACCTCATACGCCGTATAAGGGTATCTCTAACGCCGTTTGAGGTGGTCTCATACGCCGTATGTGCTCAAAAGAAAAAGCATCCCCGAAATTCTCATTCCGAAGATGCCCTACGTTTATATGTTATGAGACTAAGAAGAGTAGTTAGTCCAACCCTTTCTCTTTCAACCAAGCAGATAACAAGTCGGCAAGCTGTACGTTGTTCTTTTCCGCGAACAAGAAATGCGAGTTGCCTTTGATGCCTTGTTCGGGCAGATGCACCACCGTGGCATCGCCGCCGTGACGGTTGACGCAATCGGCAAACATCCGTGCCATTTGCAGGCGTACACGCCAACTGTCCATTGCCCAATTATCACTCGGCTCATCGGGAATGTAGTCACCGTAATAGATGATGATGGGGAAACGGGTCAGTTTCTCGAAGTCAGCCAAGGGAATGGATGTTGCCCCCAATGCCCCGAATGGACTGATGGTCTGCAAGGGTTCGGGTGTCTCGCCTTCGGGAAAGACGAAGCCGCTGCCCGGTTCGTAGGAGACAATGGCACGTACCTTGTCGTTCTTGATGGCGGTATGCCAGCCCGGTCCGCCGCCTTGTGAATGGGTGACAAGGATGCCGCCGCCAATCTTGTCCATCAGTGCTGCCACATCGGTAGCTATCAACTGTTCATCGTATGCCCCAGTATTGGGCGTGATTTGGCGGAAGAACTGCTCCAACGCTTCTGCCGACTGCGGGAACTGGCTGCCGTCATAATAATCCGGCCAAACGCCCATTCGGAAATTTTCAAACCAGAATTGGTCATCTGTCGTTGCCTTGATGGTTTCGTCCACCGTGCTGCGTCCGGCGCGGCCCCGGCGCGGCTGGTCTATCAAGTAGGTGCTGAATCCCCGGCGCAGGAAAATTGTAGAGAAGCCCTCACGACCGTCGGGCGTACTTTCCCAAGTCTTTGCCGACTGTCCGGCCCCGTGCAGAAATACAAGCGGATTCTTGCGGGCATTTGCCGGAATCTGGTAAGACACATAGGCGTGGTCGCCGTGCAGAGTCTGTCCGTCCGGTTTCATGGGTTGATGCGTGTCGTAAGTTCCTTGTGCAGTCTTTACCGTTCCACCAATTAAGAAACTGCCTTGCTCACGGATGGGCAGGATACTGTCATTCGTCATCTCCACTTGTGTCTGTGATGATTGTCCTCCACAACTTGTACACAGGGCAATCATAGCAGACAGGATAAAATAATTCAATCGCTTCATATTGTTATGCTTTTATTTTTGTTCCACCAAATACATCGGACATAGGCATCGCATCCAACGCCTTATCTATTTGTTTGACTTCCGCGTTCGTCAGCATGACATCTGTTGCTCCGGCATTTTCCTGTAACCGGTCAAGTTTCCGTGTGCCGGGTATGGGCACTATCCAAGGTTTCTTACAGAGCATCCATGCCAGTGAAATCTGAGCAGGCGTGGCATTCTTCTCTGCTGCAATGCGGCGTATGAGTTGCAGCAAATCGTGGTTCTTGTCGTAGCTGTCCGGCTGGAACTGCGGCATTCCTGCCCGGTAGTCCGTGCCAGCCTCAAAATGAGAGGCGGCGTTGTAACGGTCGGACAACAGCCCATTGGCAAGCGGAGAGAATGCCACCAGGCCGATACCCAGTTCCTCCAGCACGGGGAACAAGGCTTCGTGCCAGCGTGCCATCATCGAATAGCGGTCTTGCACGGCAGTGAGCGGACAGACGGCGTTGGCACGGCAGATGTCCTCCTCCGAGGCTTCCGAAAGTCCCCAATAAAGCACCTTCCCCTCCTTTATCAGGTTTTGTACCACGCCTGCAACCTCTTCTACCGGTACATCAGGGTCAGGACGATGCTGATAATAAAGGTCGATATGGTCCGTCTGTAACCGGCGGAGCGAACCTTCCACCGACTTCCGTATGGTTTCGGGACGAGAATCGGGTATCAACGGATAGGGTATCCGTCCGCTTTCCAAGTCGAATCGCAGGCCGAATTTGGTGGCGATGACAACTCTGTTTCGATACGGCTTCAAGGCACTGCCAAGCAGTTCCTCGTTGTCGTGCGGATTGTCCGGCGTGCCATACACTTCGCCGGTATCGAAGAAGTCGTAGCCCATATCCATTGCCTTTGCCAACAGCTCCGCCATTTCCCGATGGTCGGCAGGCGCACCGTAGGCGTGGCTCATTCCCATACAGCCCAGGCCGATGGCTGATACGCGGAGTCCTCTGTTTCCCAAGTTTCTGTAATTCATAATTTATCTGTTTTTCAATGTTTCGTATCACGTTTTTCTTTCCACCACAGTTGCCACGAGTTCACCACGTTCTGCCAGACGATGTAACAGCTTGGCGCCACGGAAATGACTGGCGTGAGGTAGGTGTAGGATACCCAGATGGCAAGTATCGTGTTCTTTTGGCCGAATCCCTGGCCACAACTGATATAATCGCCCAAGCGTCTGCCCACCAGCTTCCCGATACCGAATTGCCAGGCGCACGCGACCAATGCGGACAGGGCCAGCAACCACATGACATGAGGGTCGAAATGGCTGTTCACCACCGAGCGGAGTGTAAGTCCGATGGCTATTATCAACGAAATGCCCCACAGATAAAACGCAAGGCTTCCGCACAGCCGCACGACCGCAGCGTGTACCTTCGGCAGAAATTCCCTCAATGCCCACGCTGCAAGGAACGGCGTAATGAGCAACGGAAACACACGCTGCAGGATAATCAGGAATTGATGTCCGAACGAGCCTGCGGACTGCATCTCCACCAATGGGAACACCGCCGGAATCATCACCGCCGCCACTAAGTTGCTGAGAATCGTGTAGGTGGTCAGTGTGGTCTCGTTGCCGCCAAGCCGTCCGGCAATCACCGCAGCAGCCGTCCCGGTGGGAACTATCAGGCAGACCAACGCCCCTTGCGCCACCACATTATAAGAGAAGTCCGGGAAAAAGTGAATGGGCAATGCCACTGCCAGACAGCAAACCAATTGCACCGTTATCATGATGATGTGCCATCTGCAGATTCTCATTTTGCGGGGATTAACCTTACAGAAGGTGGTGAACAGCTGGATAAATACCATCAGCGGCAGGATATAATCATTAGCTCCCTTCGCCAGCACTTTCAGCGGACTGAGCCACGGGATGTAGTGGAACATCAGATAGACACCCACCCCTGCAAACATGCCGAGCGGAAGCATCCACATCTTGAAGAAACGGATGATTTGTTCTTTCATATCCAATCTGTTTTTGATTCATGTCGCAAAGTTACGCCAAAGCCCCCTGTCCATACACAGATTACAGATTGTTCTCTCTTACCATCCGTCGAACGCCCTCTTCCGGCATAGTGAAGAACCGTTGCTCCTTGTTGAGCGAACGCATCTGCTGCATTTCCTCATCGGTGAGGGCGAAGTCGAATATCTGGATGTTCTCCTTGATATAGTCGGGATTGGTGGCTCCGGGGATTACAGAAAAACCTTCCTGAATGTGCCAGCGCAGGATGATTTGTGCCGGCGACTTGCCATGTGCTTCGGCTATCTTCCTGATGACGGGGTCTTTGAATAGTGCGCCATTGCTCATTGCGCCGCCCAAAGGGAACCAACATTCTACCTGTATGCCTTCCTTGGCGGCTTTCTTGCGCATCTCCAGACGTTGGGCGTAGGGGTGGCATTCTATCTGGAGCACGGCAGGCTTGATGGTGGCGCTGTCCATAATAGTATTCCACACCTCGTCGTTGGCATCGAAGTTGCTGATGCCGAGGGCGCGAACCTTGCCCATTTTTACAGCCTTCTCCATGTCTTTCCACGCTCCCACGAAGTCGCCGAAAGGCTGATGGACATAGAGAAGGTCTATATAATCCAGCTGGAGACGCTTCAACATATCGTCGATGGCTTTCAGGGTCTTACCTTCGCCGTATTCGTTGGGCCAGAGCTTGCTGGTTATCCAGATTTCCTCACGCGGGATGCCGCTTTCCTTGACGGCCTGCCCCACACCCTCCTCATCATTATAGGCATGTGCCGTGTCGATGTGTCGGTAACCGGCCTTCAGTGCCGTAAGACAAGACTGCCGACAGATTTCATTAGACCCTTGCAGGAAAGTGCCCAGCCCGAAGCGGGGCATCTCCACGCCGTTGTTCAATGTAACCAACGGCACGCCCGCCGTGGTGGTTTTCTCTTGTGCGTTCATTGCACATACGCCGCCGCAAACAAGCAAGGCGGACAGCAGGATTTTCTTGAATGTGTTCATACTTATTTGATTTTAGTTGTTTTATTGTCTGTTACTTTCTTTTATGCTCCACAACGATATGTGTTCGTTGCGGTAGCGGGCATTAGGGTTCACCTCGCCGCGTGCAAGCAACGGGTCGTCGGGCAAAGACCGGAACTGTATGGCTTTCTGCGGGCAGTTGTGGATGCAGGCGAAACAAAAGTCGCAATCGCCCTCGGTCTTTACTCCCGTGGAAGTCAGTTCGTAGTTGCCGCGCGGACAGACTTCGGTGCATACGCCACAGCCGATGCAGGCATCCGTCACTTGGAAATACTTCTCGCTCCGCATCAGGAAGCCAACCTCCGGGTCGAGGCGCGAAAAGGCGACAAAGCCGTCGTGGGCGCGGCGGGCTTCTTCGGTGGCAGGCTTCACCCACCGCATACGTTGCCCCAAGTCTGCCTTTATCTTTTCCAACTGTTCGGGAATGTGCTTGTCCATCTTCATCTGTTCCGCCATATCGAAATTGGGCAGCCAATTGTCCACCATCACGAGGGTGTTGATGTAGTCGAACTTCGTACCTGCCTGCTGTGAGATGCCGTCCCACAGCTCAGCGGCGTTGAAGTCAAGCATTCCATAGGTGAGGACGGCAAACTTATAACCTGCCTTGATGCGTGCCTGCTTGATGAAGTTCCGCACCATATTGGGCGGCATGTGTCCGTAGATGGGATAGACGATACCTATCTCGTCCGCCTCAAAGTCGTGGCGGCCCTGCTTTACTATCTGCGGGATGCTGAGCAGTTCGGTCTCTTCGTCTGCCAGTTGCCGGGCGATGTAGAGGCTGTTACCCGTAGCGGTGAAATAGAGGATGATACGTTTCTTCTTTTCGTTATCGCAAGAAGTCAATGCCGTGGGCATACTCAATGCGGCTGCTCCAGCCACGAACAATCCCATCCGTTTTAGTGCGTCACGGCGGGAGATGCCTTTGGGGTTGTCTTTATCTGTTTTCATAATCAATGCGACATTATCTGGGTTAGGAAACTGTCGAACCATGTAGTCCATTCTCCACGCACACCGAACCCGTGCGGCCATCCTTCCAGTACATGCTCCTCCACCTGTACCCCGGCTTCACGGGCAGCATTGGCATTGGCGATGAACTGGCGGTAGAACGGATCTTCCGTGCCGTATGTATAGAATGTCGGGGGAATATTCCCGGCACGCAGGTCGTCCACGTTGTTGTTCGATACGCTCAACCGTCCGTAGAACGAGTAAATCATACCGATGGCACATACATCCGCAGACACTTGGTCAAGTTCATCGGGGACATATCCGTCGTCCAATGCCGTGCCGTTCACTTGCCCGTCGAAGTGCAACGCTTCATCGCCACAGAGGATGCCGCCAGCGGAGAACCCAACCGATGCGATACAGTCGGGAGCAATGCCAAAATCGGCAGCGTGGCTGCGGACGTAACGGATGGCTCGTGCCAAATCCAGACTGCCTTCCTCCATCGTATAAGGACGGACACGGTAGTTCACCACGAAACTCTGCCAGCCCAGTTCCGCCAATCGTTCAGCCACGGGCGCACCTTCATTGCCACTGCGGAACATGAACGCTCCGCCGGGACATACCATTACAGCCCCTTTCACAGCCGTGCCGTCGGGTACGGGATACCATATCATGTTGGGACGGAAATCGGGGTCATCCTGATAATTGCCGTTATTAACGGTATAGTTCGTTACGGTTGGCATATTGCCTTCCGGCCACAGATAGATATGCTCTGCATTCGAGTCTTCCTCGGCTGGCGCTTCGCCTATCGGACCGAGGGGCGTGTCATTTTCCGTGTTGCCGCAAGCTGCCACACAATTGGCGGCAAGCAGCAAGCAGATGAGTTGAAATATCCTTTTCATCGTTTATTTGCTTTTTCCATAGTCGCAAAGCCATTTCACCGTCTGCGGGTCGTAGTGCGAGAAGAACAGGCTGTGCCCCAAGTCCAACTGGCGGATGCGCTGCATATCCTCATCGCTCAGCGTGAAGTCGAACACATTGAAGTTCTGCTTCATACGCTCCTTGCGGACGGACTTCGGGATGACAATCACGCCACGCTGGATGAGATAGCGCAGGGCGGTCTGTGCCGCACTCTTATTGTATTTTGCGCCGATGGCTATCAGCGTTTCGTTGCCGAAGAAGTTGTTGCGTCCCTCAGCAAACGGTCCCCACGCCATAATGTGTGTGCCGTATTGCTCCATAATCTGTTGCGCCTCTATCTGCTGGTTGAACACGTGGGTTTCCACCTGATTGACCATAGGCGGTATCTCGCTGAATTCCGCCAAGTCGATGAAGCGGTCAGGATAGAAGTTCGACACGCCGATGGCACGGAGCTTGCCCGCCTTATACGCTTCCTCCATCGCCCGCCACGTACCGTAATAGTCGTTGAAAGGCTGGTGAATGAGCAACAGGTCGATGTAGTCGGTCTGCAATTTGCGGAGCGACTCGTCGATGCTTACCTTTGCCCGCTCGTATCTGGCATTGGAAATCCACACCTTCGTCACGATGAACAATTCTTCGCGGGGTACGCTGCAATTACGGATAGCGTTGCCCACGTTCTGCTCGTTGCCATACGCCTGCGCCGTGTCAATCAGACGATAGCCCACGCTGATGGCATCCCTCACGCACCGCTCGCACTCCGACGGCGATACCTGATAAACTCCATAACCCAAAATCGGCATTTCCACGCCGTTTCTCAATTTTACTGTATCCATATTCTTTTGTCTATTAATTGTTTTCTGATGCAAAATTACATCGGCAAGGCTTCTCCGTCCATACACAGATTACAGATAGAAGCACCCATTTCACCGAAACGCCGAAAATAGCTCGGACAAGGCTTGCGAAAGATTTTTAGCACAATCCGAGGGCTTCCACAGGGCTAAAACTGTAGAATAAAGGCTGTCCGAGCCTCCGACAGTGCTTATTTTCTTCGAGAACTGCTGTCCGACCCCTCGGATGATGCTTATCCTGCAGGATTGGTGCTATCCGAGCCTCGGACGGTGCTTATCCTGACGGATTGTCGTTGTCGGAGATATTGGCTGCAAATGTTAATAGACCTTAGTCCAGAACTGAGGGTATCTAAGTCCGTAACTGAGATAGGCTCACTTCCGAGGTCATCTTTCATCGGTTTTCTTCCCAAAACCGGACAGCCCCGTCTATCCAGCCCTCGGCACTCGTACCGATGCCCAGCCCGAAGCCGTGCCGGAGGTTCGGATAGAGGTGGAACTCCGCCGGGATGCCGATGGCTTGCAGAGCTTCCGTGCGGCGGCGCATCGTGTTCGGATTGGCAATGCCGTCATTCGAGCCTACCACGGCATAGGTAGGCGGGTCTTGCCGGGTGTATTCGCTATGCCCCGTGTAGGCCATCACCACCGTGCGCGGACGGGGAAGCTGTGCCGCGCCGAAAGCCTCCGTGCCGTAAGAACCGATGTATGCCGCCATACGCGCCCCCGCCGAACTGCCCCACACGGAATAGCCTGCTGTATCGACCTGCAACTCCGTGGCGTGGCGGAAGATGTATTCGATGCCCGCCGCCAAGTCCTCGCAAGCCGTCTGTGCGCTGCCCGTCTGATACTGAATGACAAACGTATTATACCCCATCCGGCTCAACGCCAAGGCGTGGGGAAATCCCTCGTGGATGGAGCCAACATACGAGAAGCCGCCTCCGGGACAGACAACCGCAAACGGTGCGCCCGGCCTGCCACGAAAGAAGAACAGTCCGGCATCCTTGCGACCCAAGTCGTAATAAATCCTGCGTCCGGTTGCCACCGAATCTATCATCTGATTGATATAACCCACGCACCGCTCCGCGTCAATATAATTATGGTAGGGAAGCAAACGCTCCACTTCGGAGAGCGGCATATCTTCGTCATATCCCCATTCCAAAGGCAAGATGTATTGGCTGAATCCCTCGAAAGCCGGATGAGCCAAGACATCGGCAATGGTGCTGCGGGTGGTCAGATGTCCCGTTGTTGCAGGAATAGAATCATTCCCTTCCTGTGAGGGTATGTATGGTGAAGCCGTATTCTCATCGCAACTGTTGAAAGATAAAATCGCCATAAGCAGACAGATATTGGTAATCATTTTCATTTTGTCCTCTAAATTGTTACGTTGCAAAGGTAGTCTGGAAGGAGCCCCTTGTCCATACACAGATTACAGAATGAAGCACCAATATCAACGGAAACCAAACGACGCAACTCCCGTTCTATCAACCGAATAACACATATCACAGAATCTTGCACCCATTTTACAGATTTGGCCTCCGATGTGGCAGAAAGACCGTGAAAAAGACTATTTTTGTGGCATCATACTTAAAATAATGGAGGAAACAAGATATGGGCGACATCATAAATATCAGCAGCATCCACGATTACAACGAGTTTTTAGGAATAGAAACACTCAACCCGTTGATTACGCTTATCGACTTCCGTCAAGTCAAAGTTTTGAAGCATAAAAAGAAGCTCTATGGTTTCTACGGCATCTACCTGAAAGAGAAGATACACGGAAAGCTGACTTACGGACGAAGCCAATACGATTATCAAGAAGGCACGCTGGTATTTGTGGCTCCCGGTCAGGTGGCAGGCATCGACGACGGTGGCGAAACGCCCAATCCCGAGGGCTATTGCCTGCTGTTCCATCCCGACCTGCTGCGTGGCACAAGCCTTGCCCGCAAGATGAAGGAATACACGTTCTTTTCCTATGAAGTGAACGAAGCCCTGCACATGTCCGAGCGAGAACGCCAGACCATCTTTAACTGTTTCAACGAGATACAGGAAGAACTGCATCACAGCATCGACAAGCACAGCCGCAGCATCATCACCTCCAACATCGAGGTACTGCTCAACCATTGCCTCCGTTTCTACGACCGTCAGTTTGCCACCCGCGAGGCCATCAACCGCGATGTCCTCACTCGTTTCGAGGACTTGATGACCGGCTATTTTGATTCCGACAAGCCTGAACAAATCGGTCTGCCCACCGTGGCTTGGTGTGCCGACCAGCTCCATTTTTCCGCCAACTATTTCGGCGACCTCATCAAGAAGGAAACGGGCAAGTCCGCCATCGAATACATCCACCTTACCGTCATCAACCGCGTCAAGGACTTGCTGGCAAGCACGAACAAGACCGTGAGCGAGATAGCCTATGAAGTCGGCTTCCAGTATCCGCACCATTTGAGCCGGATGTTCAAGAAGGTGGTGGGATGTACACCGAATGAGTTTAGAAATGCAATGTGAGGCAGAGGTTATTATTAATGGCTCAATTAAGAATCATTATATCTATAATATTTTTGTCTTTTTCTATTTTATCTATCATTGAATACTTTTTATTAATATTTCAAGGTTTTAAAGATGTATTCTGTTCGTTTGAATTAAGTTCATCTCAATAGGAGGATTATAATATTACGTGAGTTCGATATAAGAGAATGTTATAGTATTCTTACTTCAAGCGGTCAGTTGGTAACTGTCATTCCGCGCTCCGACGCGGAATGACAGTTACCAACCGACTATTTGAAATACAAAACAATATAAATTATTTCATTTCAAAGAAGGATTATTCTTATATCGAACTCACGTTAATATTATGCTTATACTACATCTTTTAGATAAATAGTTTATTTATTCAAAGTGTAATACAAATATATGGTTTTATGTGACTATCTTGTTTGTAGGATGTATGATAAAAATGTATAGCTTTTAATTATCTAATAAAATACAATGTTAAAGATTATATGTTGTGTGAATTATAATTTTCCAATATTTTCTATTGGAGAGATCACTCTTTTGAATTGATCAATCCTGTATGATGTAGAAGATTTTTTATATACAATCATATATTGTGACTTATCATGATGGTGAATTACCTGAAAATAATATCATTTGAATTACTGGTATTATATTGGTTCTTGAGATTCTTTGAATTATTGGATTTTATATTTATACGTTGTGACATAAAGCATACAATTGTGGCTGTTTTTATAATTGCCGTTCTCATAATGCCTTCATCGTATATATTCACACTTATGTTGGTTGCATTGCCAATTTGGTTGTTGTATGAAATAAGTATTTTGTTGTAAAGGATAAATCATATCATTAGAATGAGTACATTGTTAAGTAAAAAGATTTTTCTAGGCTATATTATCATAACAGTTATAGTTCTGTTTCTGACAGTTATTATGGTCAAGGAGCATTTCTGCTTTCGAAGGTTTGAGGGCGTCATAAATGAAACGAATTATGCTCGTGAAAATATCCATAAGGCTCATTGGTATATTACTAAGTTAGCAACCTTAGGCGAATCAGTTATTGCATGGGATGAATCAGATTATAACAGATACCATTATCAGCGTCTTAAAACAGACAGTATTCTGCTTGAGATAAAACTCGGATGTTGTAATTTTTTACATCCGGAACAAATTGATTCTTTACGAGTACTGCTTGAAACGAAAGAGATACATCTGTTCCGAATAATGAAAGCAATCCAATCCAGGGAGAGTTCTGACAGTATTCTTGCTAATGAATTACCTATAATAGCTATGCAATCAATCAGGATGAAGACAATAACACAGAAAAAAAAAGGACTTGCTGGGTTATTTGGAAAGAAAGAGACGGTACAAGTCCCATATATCACTAATGAAATACAGGATTTTAATAAAAGATTGATTTCAGCCAGAGATTGGAGAAACAATCAGATGGAAACTTATGTGGACAGCCTGCGTTTACAGAACAAGCTGCTAAATCAAAAATTATATGATTTTGTATCTTTTCTAGATAATCAGATACAGCAGTCATTTACAGAACGAAACCTGAAGGTAACTGAAGCTAGACAAGAATCCTTCCAATTATTTGTCCTAATTCCACTACCGCTCCGTATCTGGCTCCCTTGTCGATGAAGTACTGCGGTGAGTATTCGTAATAGGCCTGTGTCTGGGAAGGAAGATGTTCCTTGACCCATGTATATCCTCCCTGTTTGAACGAGCGCATGTGGGTGGCCACACATGCCCCGCTATGGAAAATCCTTACCTGGGTATCTGTAAAGATGACCTCGACCTTGTTGCCTATAAGTCGGGAAGGGACCGAGTAGTGATGCCTTTCCCTGCCAAGCTGTATGAAGCTGTTCGGGGCGACAGTGAGTAAGGCATGGCGCTTCATCTGATACCTTTGGGCCGGCAGCGGAAGCAGTTCGGGCTTCTCCACGGCAAGGAAGCGCTCCACACGGGAGTAGTCGCAACCTTGCATACGCCGGCTGTTGTATTGTTCCAGAAGGCCTGCTACGGCATCATTCAACTCCTGCATGGAATGGAATACCCGGTTACGCAGGGGTGCGTATATGCGCATATAGCTTTTGTGTACGGCATCTTCTACAAGAGCCTTGTCCTTAGGCTTGCGGACCCTGGCGGGTAGCGTGCAACAGCCGTAATGGGTAGCCAGCTCATTAAGTCCGTCCGTAAGCGTCGGCGACCATTTGTCGAAGACCTTTACCGCCGAGCGCAGATTGTCGGGAACAAGGACTCGTGGCGCGCCTCCGAAGAACCGTATGGCTGCATCCACAGCACCGAGGAAGTGTTCGATACCTTGTGAGGGAATACAGGTGATGAAGGTATATCCGGAACAGGGAAGGACTGCTGCAAACGTCTCTACATATACGATTTCACCGGTCTCCATATCGACATAACTCAGCCTGTTGCCGGCAAAGTCGATATACATCTTTCCCGCAGGCTGATGGAAGGCTTTAAGGACGGTGGAGGGTTTGACAGCCACTGTATTCTGTTTCAGATGATAGCGGAACTGTGTCAGGCCATAGCCGTCGGGAACTTCCCGGCGGTATTCCTCCCAAAGGAGGTATGTAGTCATATTCGGTTTCTTCAACTCCTGCTCAAAATAAGCGATGCGTGTCTTGAAGTCCTCAAAACGTCTGTCACAATAGGCGGGATTCCCGCCGTTGAACCTGTGGTTCAGTTCCGGGTCTTCCAGTCGAAGAAGAGCATCGATACCCAGCGGGTCTTCCGACGCCATCTTCAGATAGCGTTGAACCGTGGTTGGACTTAAGGAGTACATGTCGGCCATCTTTCTTACCGACAAGCCGTTCTTATGGCCCGTTAGGACCTGTTTGATGATATTCATTTTCGTAGGTTGTGTAGCCATATTCTCTTGAGGGATCTGATTTTCCGTCAAGATAATAAATTCATCAGGACTGTAACAGCATACTCCGATTTCGGATGCCTGTTTGGTGCATTTTTGCACAAGTGTAACAGCATGCTCCGATTTTGAAGCGAAAACCGAGATGTGGTATTCCGTAATTTATTGATATCCAGTGCAGGCCAGAAACAATAAAATGGGTATATCGGATTTATTCTTCAGATCATTTGCTGTAACAGCATACTCCGATTTTTCCAGTCTGGGGGATTTTTTTATTTAGTAGTCATTTTTAAGTATATAAATTCTGGTATGTTGAAAATAGCAAGTAATAGAGATATGACATCTGGATCTCCATTGACTGTTTTGATTAATTTTACAGTCCCTCTTTTGTTGGGCAATCTTCTCCAGCAGACATACTCTATAGTTGACGCAGTAATAGTTGGTAAATTTTTAGGTATAAACTCTCTTGCGGCTGTTGGTGCAGGTACTTCTGTGATAACCCTTATATTGGGATTTTGTACAGGCTGTTGTTGTGGTTTTGGAATCCCTATGGCTCAGAAATTTGGTGCACATGATTATTTGACATTGCGTAGATATATTTTTATTAGTCTGAAGATTTCAGCAGTAATGTCTATAATGATTGCCATAATAACAAGCCTGTTGTGCTCGGATATATTGGGTTGGATGAAAACTCCTGAAAAGATAATGAATAAGGCTTATATATATTTGCTCATTACATTTTTGGGTATTCCATTTCACTGTCGCATTTTGCGCACAGTTTTTCTGTATTTTAATGAAATGTTCGAATTTGGTTATAAATTCATAGTTGATTG
>ENA-OPCA01001587-OPCA01001587.1-human-gut-metagenome-genome-assembly--contig:-NODE-1587-length-16902-cov-5.106191_pt1 | contig 16902 bp, 14 predicted proteins | sample MGYA00241076_ERZ501468 | MGnify/ENA primary metagenome ERZ501468 (study PRJEB25962, sample SAMEA2042633) | human gut metagenome | biome: human gut; feature: human-associated habitat; material: faeces... | reverse complement strand
ATGACCACATGTTTGGTCTGACCTGTGCGAAAAAATACGGCGGAGTCTATGTACCCCCTCATCAGGCAGTTATCCATCAGTTTGCCAGAGAGATGTTAGCCGGCGGTGGCAAGATGATCCTGGGTTCCGATTCCCATACCCGTTACGGTGCACTGGGTACCATGGCTATGGGCGAGGGTGGTCCCGAGCTGGTAAAACAGCTGTTGAACCAGACCTATGATATCAACATGCCCGGCGTGGTAGCCGTATACTTAAAGGGTGCTCCTGTGAAGGGTGTAGGTCCTCAGGACGTGGCACTGGCTATCATTGGCGCAGTATTCAAGAATGGCTATGTAAAAAATAAAGTAATGGAGTTCGTAGGCCCCGGTGTGGCTTCCCTGAGTGCTGATTTCCGTATCGGCATTGATGTAATGACCACAGAGACCACCTGTCTGTCCTCCATCTGGAAGACCGATGACCAGATCCGTGAGTTCTATGAGATCCACGGACGTACCGAAGACTATAAGGAACTGAATCCCGGCCAGGTAGCATACTACGACGGACTGATCGAGGTGGATCTGGACAAGATCCGTCCTATGATCGCCATGCCGTTCCATCCCAGCAATACTTACACCATCGAAGAGCTGAATGCGAACCTGATGGATATTCTGGATGAGACGGAGAAGCGTGCGAAAGTAAGTCTGGACGGTGCCGTAGACTTTACTTTGAAGAATAAAGTAAAGAACGGCAAGTTCATTGTAGATCAGGGTATCATCGCAGGCTGTGCCGGCGGCGGATTCGAGAATATCTGTGCGGCTGCCGACATCCTGAAGGGCAGATACATCGGTGCGGATGAGTTTACTTTAAGCGTATATCCCGCATCCATGCCCGTATACATGGAGCTGATCCGCAACGGCTGTGCGGCTACCATCTTAGAGACCGGTGCAGTCATGAAGACTGCGTTCTGTGGTCCCTGCTTCGGTGCCGGTGATACGCCTGCCAATAACGCATTCAGTATCCGTCACTCTACCAGAAATTTCCCGAACCGTGAAGGCTCCAAGCTGCAGAACGGCCAGATCGCTTCCGTAGCTCTGATGGATGCCCGTTCCATCGCAGCCACTGCAGCCAACAAGGGTGTGCTGACTCCCGCAACGGACTTCGATGGAGATTTCGGAAAATACAAATATCATTTCGATAGCAATATTTACAAGAACCGTGTCTTCGATTCCCACGGTGTGGCAGACGAGAGCGTAGAGATCCAGTTCGGTCCCAATATCAAGGACTGGCCCGCTATGGGTGCCCTGCCTGAGAATCTGGTACTGCAGGTAGTATCCGAGATCCACGATCCCGTAACTACTACCGATGAGCTGATTCCATCCGGTGAGACCTCTTCCTACCGCTCCAATCCTCTGGGACTGGCAGAGTTCACTTTAAGCCGTAAGGATCCGCAGTATGTAGGACGTGCCAAGGAGATCCAGAAGGCAGAGAAAGAGCGTATGAACGGCGGACATCCCTGTCAGGCAGTTCCGGTACTGAAGGATGTTATGGGTGAAGTAAAGAAACAGTATCCCGATGCAAGTCGTGAGAACACCGGATTCGGTTCCACTATTTTCGCAGTGAAGCCCGGAGACGGTTCTGCCCGTGAGCAGGCTGCTTCCTGCCAGAAGGTATTAGGCGGCTGGGCAAATATTGCCAACGAGTATGCCACCAAGCGTTATCGTTCCAACCTGATCAACTGGGGCATGCTTCCTTTCCTGATCCAGCCCGGAGACCTGCCTTTCAAGAATCTGGATTACCTGTTCATTCCTGGTATTAAGAAAGCCGTGGAAGACAAGGCCGAGGAAATTAAGGCATATGTGATAACAACCGGAGAAGGCATGAAGGAATTCACCCTGAAGCTGGGAGAGTTGACCGACGAAGAACGTCAGATCATCCTGAAGGGATGCCTGATCAACTATAACCGAGTGTAACTATTCAGAGACATGTGACGAACCATCGCAGATGCGTTTCGCGAAGAGAGGCTGAATAGTTACAATGAGAAGTAAGGAGAAAAAATATGGAATTTAACAAACCGGTATCCAACCCCATGATGGTGGGATCCATTGAATTATTAAAAGCAGAGGACACCCCGGAACACAGACAGATGTTCCTGGATGAACTGCAGAAAGCAAAGTTCCTGTCTCCGGTCGTGATCGATCCGGTGCCTGTGCCCGATGAAAACGGCCGGGTGACCATCGCAAGAGATGCCAAAGTACAGTTCCCGATGCTGTCCACCGAGGACGGTCGGAAGTTCTTCATGGCGTTCACTGACTGGACAGAGCTAAAAAGGTGGAGAGATGAGGAGAATCAGCAGACTTTCGCCATGAACTTTGACGATTATGCGGGAATGCTGCTGCGCAAAGATGCACAGGGCAATATCAGCCCGGCGCTGGGATTCGTGATCAATCCCTTCGGTGGCAACATCGTGGTGACCAGAGAAATGGTAGCCAGCATGATCGCAGCAAAGCTGAAAGCAGCCGGCAGACCGGTGCCTCCCGCACCCGGAACCCCTGGCGCTCCCACTCAGCCCAAACAGCAGTAAATTAACACTAAATAAAATGTCCATAGCGGACGATATAAGTAGTAGAGAGGTGACAAGGCCAGTCACTTCCTGCTACTTATTTTTTACAGTTTGATAATGACACCACGGATGGTAATCAGACAGAGGCATATTATATGTATTCTGTTTCTTTACCATCTTTTTTAGTTTAACAGTTCAGCCATGCAATATCATATGTTCTGCGTGGGTGCTGGCACACAAAGCAGAACATATGATATTGCATGAGCGGAGCGCCGCATGTATGAAATAAAAGATGAGCCGCTTAGCGGCGTCGACTGCGGAGCAGGCGCTTTTATGAATACATGCGGCGGTGAACTGTTAAGCGTTACAGGAAGCGCGCCCTGTTGGTTCGTGGTGAGGTCGGGGAAAGGAGAAAATTACAGATTTGAGAATTGATTCCGCAAGCATAGGAATGGATTCCGCCAGAAGCTATCACGCTTCTAAGACAAGCGTCAGACGATTTGAGATAACGGATTATCAGGCAGGTCTGACAGATGTATCCACCAAGGGACAGAAGACACCGAATGGGGAGGATACCACACAGAACACGGAGGAACAGGAGAACACTGCAGAGAACACCACGATGACAGCCAAAGACTGGCAGAGTCGTTTTCTGGTATCTTCTGCCAGATGGGATATGCGAAGCAGTGCCAGTGAACAGACATTGTCTACCATCCGGGAATATACGGTGCGTTATATTTTTGATTTATTATTCCCGTCCAGGAACAGCACTTTGCGGGACTGGATGCAGGAAAACGGATGGAGCAGCGGTAATCAGACCGGAAACAGCTGGAATACAGGGAATAGCGTAAATAATACCCAGACGAATTCCGGCAGCACACAGGGAACCGCAACACCTGCGTCAGACGTGTTCAATCTGGTCACGTCCCGTGTGAAAATATTGAACTATGTGAGCGAGACCTGGAACATAGAACAGGAGGATACCAGTTTTTCCACCGTGGGAAGCGTACGGACCAAGGATGGCAGAGAGATCAATTTTAATGTAAATGTAAATATGAGCCGCAGATGCGAGGAATACTACAAAGAGCAACTCAATGTAGCAGAATTCACGCTCCATGATCCGCTGGTGATCAACCTGGATACTGATGTGGCAGAAGTGTCGGATCAGACCTTTTATTTTGATCTGGATGCCGATGGCAAGGAAGAAGAGATCTCCGTGCTGAATGGCAGCGGCTATCTGGCACTGGACAAGAACGGTGACGGCACTATCAACGACGGCAGTGAGCTGTTCGGCACCCGGAATGGGGATGGCTTTGCAGATCTGGCGCAGTATGATGAGGATGGCAATGGCTGGATCGATGAGAACGATTCCATCTGGTCAAAATTAAAAATCTGGTGCAAGGATGAAAACGGCAACGACGTACTGTACAAACTTTCTGACAAGGGTGTCGGTGCTATCTGTCTGCAAAACGCTTCTACGGATTTTACCCTGCAGGGAGACCGTAAGGCTCAGGACGGCACTACCAATGCCAATGCGACCAATGCTGTGGTCCGCAAGACCGGTATTTTCTTATACGAAAACGGAAATGTGGGTACGGTACAGCACGTGGATATGGCTGCCTATGCCGCACAGGCATAGAATAAATATAACTATTCAGTTACTTCGCCCTATAAATAGCATCAAATGTTCTTACGAATGCAAACATTCGACGCTATTTACATGGCTCTGAATAGTTCCAAATAAATGCAAATTTCATATCGAAGACATTCTGAATAAAACCCATGAATCGGGCAAGACTATAGGATAAACCAGGGAAAGTGGTTGAAACGATTGTATAGCAGGCAGTTGACTCAGGGAACAGGAAGGATGCGGATAGGATATGAGAAGAAATAAAAAGAGCGGTATTAACAAAGAACGTATTATAATGTTAGCCTCTTCAGCCTTTGTACTGGCAGCATTGACCATGACAGGGGTCTATATGAAGGGGCAGAATGTGGAGTCCAGGGATGATGGTTATACCTTGGACTTCACTGCGCTTCCCAACAATGCGGATGACAAATTACAGGAGATCACGGAGAATAACGACGAACATCTTCTGAAGGAGGACGAGAATATCCCCGGACTGACGGCAAATAATACAGCGGGAAATGAGATCGCGGGAACTCCTGTCACCGAGGATGATCTGGACTATATGCCCCAGGAGGTAGGCTCCGGCAACGTAGAGATTCCGGGGCTGACGGATCAGGAGACCCTGCTGGAGGCCGCACAGAAAGAGCAGCAGAATTCCGATGCTGACCGACAAAAGGAAGAGACCGGGGGAAAGCAGACAGCAGGCGGGGATGTGGTCGTTGAGAAGACACTGCACTTTGCAGAAAGCGACGGATTACAGCAACCGGTGCAGAGTGATATTCTGATGCATTACTCTATGGACAAGAGCACCTATTTTGCTACACTGGATCAGTATAAATACAATTCCGCCACCATTTTTTCCGCGGAAGAAGGTACGGCAGTGACCGCCTGTGCACAGGGAAAAGTGACTTCAATCTTCGAAAATGAGGAGATCGGCAAGGCGGTGACCCTGGATCTGGGTGACGGCTATGAGGCCACTTATGGACAGCTGACGGAGATCACAGTGAAAGAGAATTCCTATGTGAATCCCGGCGACACCATCGGCAGTGTGGCAGCGCCCACGAAATACTACAGCACCGAAGGAAGCAACGTATACTTTGCTCTGACCCACAACGGGGAACCGGTGAACGGGGAGGCATTGTTCCGCTGATGTATATTGTAGGAGGCAGGATCCTGACCATGGCGGGCAGAGAGATCCCCGAAGGAATCCTGCAGATAAGAAACGGGAAAATTGCACAGGTAGGTGCCAGAGGTGAGGTGAAGTTACAGCCGGAAGAAGGAGAGCAGGTAGTGATCGCGAAAAATGCGCTGATCATGCCGGGCATCATTGAGGCACACTGCCATATGGGTATCATGGAAGAAAAAAAGAGCACGGAAGGGGATGACTGTAATGAGACAGTGGATCCCCTGACACCGTCTCTGCGGGCTATCGATGGTATTAATCCCATGGATGCAGCCTTTGACGATGCGGTGCGGGCCGGAATTACTGCAGCCATGATCGGACCCGGAAGCTCTAATGTGGTGGGCGGCCAGTTTGCCATGGTAAAGACTAAGGGGCGCCGGATCGACGACCTGATCCTGAAATCACCGGCGGCCATGAAGGTGGCCTTTGGAGAGAACCCAAAGGTCAATTATTCCGGGCAGAACAAAAGTCCTGTCACTCGTATGGCCATCGCCGCCATGCTGCGCAGGGAACTCTGGGAGAGCAGAGAATATCTGCGGCAAAAGCAGGAAGCGGCGGAGAAGGGAGAGTATTTTGCACCGGATTTTGAAAAAGAGTGCTATCTTCCGGTACTGCGGGGAGACATCCCGTTAAAAGCCCATGTCCACCGGGTGGACGATATTTTCACAGCAATCCGCATTGCAAAAGAATTCGGTATAAAAATGACGATGGATCATTGCTCGGAAGGTCATCTGGTGGCGGAAGAACTGGCGAAGGAAGGATTTCCGGCCATTGTGGGACCGGATCTTACCAGCCGGAACAAGATCGAGGTGCAGAACATGTCTTTTAAGACCGCCGGAGTGCTGAACCGGGCCGGTGTGATGGTCGCCATCACCACGGATCATCCGGTGTCACAGATCCAGACACTGCCGTTGTGTGCCGGACTTGCGGTAAAAGCGGGACTTCCAATGGAGGAAGGTTTCCGGGCCATCACCATTTATCCTGCGAAAATCTGTGGCGTGGCAGACCGCATTGGCAGCCTGGAAGTGGGGAAAGATGCAGACATTGCCATTTTCGACGGAAATCCTATGGAAATTTTCACACGAACCCTTTATACTATTATCAACGGGGAGATCGTGTACTGTAATGTCCCCAGGGAATGACCGGAGGAATATTTTGAGATACAGCAGGAAAAGTGCAGGGATCCTGTCCCTGCTATTACTATTTAACAGTATAGGTATGAACGCCTGCGGGCAGGCAACGGCAGAGACAGGGCATGTAAGCATAAGTATGACCGGCATGGAAAACACACCGGTCATCAACTATACAGTGCCTACGCTGACACCCAATGTGCTGGTGGATCAGCAGGGGTATGCCGCGGTCGGTGAAAAACAGGCAGTGGTGAAGGGCAGACAGCCGGTAGAGACTTTCCGGCTGGTGGACCGGGAGACCGGAGAGACGGTCTATGAAGGCACGGTAAAGCAGACAGATTACAACGGGGAGCTGTCTCTGTACATCGGAACAGCGGATTTCACGGACTATACCGGGGAAGGTGAGTTCTATCTGGAGTGTGACAATGTGGGAAGATCCCTGACATTTTCTCTGAAAGAAGACCACTATCAGGAACTGTTGGAAGCGTTGTGCACGGATGTTCATGACAGATGTCAGGATCGCAGTATTACCGAGGATGAGATCATCACTTTGCTGGAGGCCTGTGAGTGGTATCCGCAGGTGCTTGCGGATGATAATGGCAATGATATCCCGGATCTGCTGGAATCTATTGCCGACTGGCTGGAAAAAACGGCCAACGACACAGAAAAGCCGGAACCGGAGAACATGTGTTACGTGGCGGTGATGGCAAAATTCAGTTATCTGTACCAGAAATATGATGTGCAATATGCCACACAATGTCTGCAGCATGCGTCGTCGGTGTACACCAAGCTGATGTCGACATCCGGCAGAGATGCGGAGAAATTCATGGCGCTGACGGAGCTTTACCGGGCGGCGGGACTCTACACTTACCGCAATCAGATCCTGGAGTATAAGGACTTTTTCGAGGACAATACCAGTTATCTGGAAGAAACGGCCTATCTGTATGGCTCCATGACGTATCTGGCCACCAGACAGCCGGTGGATGTGGACCTGTGCACTGTATTCATGGAAAGCATCCGGAATCGGGGCGAGGAGCTGGCCAAACGTTCCCATAACATGATCGATGCCGTAATGAATGTCAACAATGGAACCGAGGATCTGCTGAAGCGGGCAGAAGAATTGTCCTGTGCTAATTATGTGTTATACAGTTATCAGTACACGGAGATTTTAGAGGATTTTCTGCATTACCTGATGGGACGGAACCGGGATTCGGTGAGTTATTATCCCGAAGAGGGAGACGCTGCGGATTATCTGTTACTGATAGCCCAGCAGGTCTCCCTCGCGGATAGACATTAGAAAGATCAGATCAGTTCTTTGTTTTTGAAATAAGTTTCGGAGATAATATTCTGTACATAGGTGCCCATGCTCTTGCGAGTCTCCTTGTCCAGTTCCTTCGGATAAATAGGCTTACCGTATTCAATGACTACGGTGGCCTTTTTTATTTTCGGAAAATGATCTTCAAATACCGCAGCGGAATTCACAATAGTCATGGGGATAATGGGAACATTTGCTTTCTCTGCGATCTTGAAGCTGCCCTCGTGGAAGGGAAGGAAGGTATCCTGGGTCTTGTTGCGGGTGCCCTCCGGGAAGATGCAGATGGAAATCCCGTTTTTGGCTTTCTCAATGGCCTGCAGAATGGTTTTCAGTCCTGCCTTGATGTCCTGGCGATCCAGAAAGAGACAGTGAAGATCTTTCATCCAGATGTTAAGCAGGGGCCATTTTAACATTTCTTTTTTCGCAATATAACCGGTAGGTCTGGGAACACGGACATAGGTCAGCACCACATCGAAAAAGCTGCGATGATTGCCGACGTACAGCACAGCAGTGTCGGTGGGAATGTTCTCTTCCCCGATGGCAATGACTTTCGTGCCGGAAAGACGGATGACCCAGCGGAAGGCCCAGTTTACAATGGCCAGGGAACTGCGGTCCTTAAGACCGGGGTTAAATTTGCCGATGATCCATTCCACCAGCATTAACGGCGTGGACAGGATCAGGAATAATACTACAAATAATACGACGAATATAAAACGGATCATAATAATACCAATGCCTTTCAGTAACCTGCAAACTTTCAGGTGCCTTGGCACCTTGTGCAGGTACAAATTTGCGTGTGAAAAATTAATTTTTCACACGAAACTCCTTCGGATTTTTTATTTAGCAATGAAAAGTACGCCTAACGTGCCGGGACCACAATGGCTGGAGACTACACCGCCTGCTCTGGTTTCCAGAATCTCGTCAAAGATTCCCAGACTTTCCAGATAGGAACGAACCGCTTCCACAATCTCCCGGTCGCAGCCGGAGTGGGTGATGAAGACTCTGTCGGGAACGGCATTCTTCAGATCCTCTTCCATGTCTCTGGTGTAGGAGAGGATGACAGAACTTAATTTTCCACGGTATTTTTTGGAGGCATCCATGGCACCATCCACCACGACGATCCGGGGATGAAGCTTTAACATACCACCGGCCAGAGCTGCTACCGCGCTGCATCTGCCACCGCGGTGAAGGTAGGTCAGGGTATCTACGACGAAGCTGGCCCGGACTTTGGGACGGATGGCTTCGATGGCAGTAGTGATCTCTGCGGCTGTTTTCCCTTCAGAAGCCAGAATGGCAGCCTGTATTACCTGCAGACCGATGCCGGTGGACAGGTTTGCGGAGTTGATGACGGTGACTTTGTCGGAAGCTTCCAGTTCTTCTGCAGCAAGCCGCATAACGTTGCCGGAGGTGGACATGCTGTCGGAGATGGAGAAACAGATGATCTCCCGGCCTTCTTCCACAAAAGGCTGCATGACTTCCATGGCCTCGGTCAGAGAAGGAGCAGAGGTCTTGGGCGTGGTCTTGTTTTCATCGGACCACCGGAAAATTTCTTCCGGCGTAATATCCACGCCATCGCGGTATTCATCCTCGCCCAGCAGAATGTGCAGAGGCAGGATGGTAATGTCATACTTTTCCACTAATTCCTTTGACAGATCACAGGTACTGTCAGAGATGATCTTAACTGTCTGTGTCATAGAATCTACCTTCCTTTTTATTAGTAATTATTCCCTTTTGGCGATCTGCCTTGCGACATAGACACCGCTGGCGGATGCATGGGACAGGGAATGAGTCACACCGCTGCCGTCACCGATGATGTACAGGCCCTTGTGACAGCTTTCCAGATGTTCGTCCAGTTCCACTTCCATATTATAGAATTTGACTTCCACACCGTAGAGCAGGGTATCGTCATTGGCGGTACCGGGTGCGATCTTGTCCAGTGCGTAGATCATTTCGATGATACCGTCTAAGATACGCTTGGGCAGTACCAGGCTTAAATCACCGGGAGTTGCGGACAGGGTAGGCTCTACCATGCCCTCGGCAATACGCTTCGCATTACTGCGGCGTCCTCTCACCAGATCGCCGAAACGCTGTACGATAACACCGCCGCCCAGCATGTTGGAGAGACGGGCGATACTTTCACCGTAGCCGTTGCTGTCCTTGAAGGGCTCGGAGAAATGCTTCGCTACCAGCAGGGCAAAGTTGGTGTTCTCTGTCTGCTTGTCGGCTCCTTCGTAGCTGTGGCCGTTTACGGTGACGATGCCGTTGGTGTTCTCATTTACGACGATACCGTGGGGATTCATACAGAAGGTACGCACGGAATCCTCGAATTTTTCAGTGCGGTATACGATCTTGCTCTCATAGAGTTCATCGGTCAGATGAGAGAAGATGACTGCGGGCAGTTCCACCCGGACGCCGATATCCACGCGGTTGGACTTGGTGTTGATGTCCAGATCTTTACAGATCTGCTCCATCCATTTGCTGCCGCTGCGGCCTACGGAAATAATGCACTTGTCGCAGTCGTAAGAAGCGTTTTCGCAGCAGATACGGTAACCGTCACCAACGGTCTCCACCGTTTTCACCGGGGTATCGAAATAGAAAGTCACTTTATCCTTCAGTTCTGCGTACAGATTTTCCAGCACGATGAAGTTGATATCTGTACCCAGGTGACGTACGGAAGCGTCTAACAGGTTCAGCTTGTTCTGCATGCAGATCTTTTTGAAAGAGGTACCAGCAGTGGAATACAGCTTCGTGCCTTCACCGCCGAACTTCATGTTGATGTCATCCACATATTTCATCAGGTCGATGGCCTGACTCCTGCCGATATACTCGTAGAGAGTGCCACCGAAAGCGTTGGTGATATTGTATTTTCCATCGGAAAAAGCACCGGCACCACCGAAACCGCTCATGATGGAACAGCTCTTACAGTTGATGCAACTCTTGATCTTGTCACCGTCGATAGGACAGTGGCGCTTCTCCAGAGGGTGACCGGATTCGAAAACGGCAATTTTCAGGTCGGGATTCTGTTGCACCAGTTCATAAGCGGAGAAGATACCGCCGGGGCCGGCACCGATAATGATTACGTCATATTTCATAGGGATAAGTTTCCTTTCTCTTTGCTCTCTTGTAAGGATTTGCGGGATGTATCATCACTTTGAAAAACCAAAAACATTCAAAATATAGTATACCATATTTTTAGATAAAAAGGGGAATAGAAATATAGCAAAATATGTGATAAAATCATAAGTTATAGCGGTTCTTCTGCAGATGCGGATGAACGGTGCGGGAAGATAACGGGATTAGGAAGAGAATTACAGGAAATGAAATTATGGAAGCAACACAGAAGAAAAACAAATATGAAATAGATATGTGCAACGGCACGATTATGGACAAGCTGATCTCCTTTGCACTGCCCCTGATGGTGTCCAGCATTTTGCAGCTGCTGTTCAATGCAGTGGATATCATTGTGGTGGGACGGTTCACCGGAAGTCAGGCGCTGGCGGCTGTAGGTTCCACCACGGCATTGATCAATATGTTCGTCAATCTGTTTATCGGCGTTTCTCTGGGAGCCAATGTATTGTCCGCCAGATTCTATGCTGCCGGGAAAGAGCGGGAGATGAGCGAGACAGTACATACAGCTATGACCTTTGCATTGATCAGCGGTATTGTCATGGTATTCGTAGGGCTGTTCTGCACCCGGGGAGCGTTGGAACTGATGGATACCCCGGCGGATGTTATTGATCAGGCGGCATTATATATGAAAATTTATTTCTGCAGCATGCCCTTTTTCATGCTGTACAATTACGGAGCTGCAGTTCTGCGGGCAGTGGGAGACACGAAGCGTCCGCTGTTGTTCCTGATCATATCCGGAGCCATCAATGCGGTATTGAACCTGTTTCTGGTCATTGCTTTTTCCATGGGTGTGGCGGGGGTAGCCATTGCTACAGTGATCTCTCAGGTGATCTCCTGTGTGCTGGTATTATGGTGCCTGTTTACTACGGACAGCTGTTACCGGCTGCAGATTTCAAAGCTGGGAATAAAAGGGGAGTATCTGCTGCAGATCTTTCAGGTGGGGGTTCCGGCGGGGATCCAGAGCGTTGTCATCAATTTTTCCAATGTTCTGCTGCAGTCCTCGGTGAATTCCTTCGGCTCCATCGCCATGGCAGGCTATACGGCGGCCAATAATATCTTTGGATTCCTGTTCGTGTCGGTGAATTCTATTACCCAGGCGTGTATGAGCTTCACCAGTCAGAACTACGGTGCCGGGAAGAAAAAACGTATGGACAGGGTACTGATCGATTGTATGATCCTGTCGGTGATCGTAGCGGTAACGCTGGGTGGAAGCGCCAATCTCTTCGGTCCGCAGCTGCTTCACATTTACACAACGGATGCGGACGTTATTGCCTGTGGAACGGAGATTCTGCTGTATACGACGTTGACTTACTTTTTATGCGGCATCATGGATCTGATTCCGGGAGCCTTGCGGGGCATGGGACATTCGGCGGTACCTATGATATTGTCCATTATCGGTACGGTGGGAACGAGAATCTTCTGGATCTACGAAGTATTCCCAACGCACCGGTCGTTGATGGTACTGTTTTTATCTTATCCGGCCTCCTGGCTGGCAACGATCCTGCTGCAGGCGGTATGTTTCTATTTTGTCAGAAAGAAAGTACACAGCACCATGCCGCAGGAAGAACCGTTATAAGCGGTCGGTTTTCGGGAGTGAAAGTCCCGGGATGATCGAGCGTATGTAGGGATTATTTAGAAAATTGAGGGAAATTATGTTAGCAAAATTTAAGAAAAAATATATTGGAGACTGGGATTTTTACCAGAAGTATCTTTTACTGGCTATTCCCATGATCCTGCAGAATGCCATTACCAATCTGGTAAGCTTTCTGGATAACATCATGGTGGGACAGCTGGGAACGGAGCAGATGTCCGGCGTTGCCATTGTGAATCAGCTGATCTTTGTATACAATCTGGCAATCTTCGGAGCTGTGTCAGCTGCCAGCATCTTTGGTGCCCAGTATTTCGGAAAGGGCAATCATAAGGGACATATGTATTCCTTTCGGTTTAAGCTGTATGCCACGCTGTTGGTGACAGGCGGAGCGATCCTTCTGTTCCTGACGAAAGGTTCCGCACTGATCTCCCTGTATCTGACGGATACGGTGGGGAACGGGGCCACGGACTTGGCACTGCAGTACGGACTGGAATATCTGGCCATCATGATGGTGGGACTGATCCCTTTTGCGGTGAACCAGTCCTACGCGACAAATATAAAAGAGACCGGGCAGACCTTTATCCCGATGCTGGCCAGCTTTGTGGCGGTGGGTACTAATGCGATTCTGGACTATCTGATGATCTTCGGCATCGGTCCTTTCCCGGAGCTGGGAGTGCAGGGGGCGGCGCTGGCTACCGTTATTGCCCGTTACATTGAGGCACTGATCGTGGTGATCTGGGCACACATCCATCGGGGAAAAAACCGCTATCTGGAGGGAGCTTACACCGGCTTTGGTATTCCGCTTGCGGAATTGAAGGCGATCCTGATCAAGGGATTTCCGCTGATGATGAACGAGGTGCTGTGGGCAGCGGGCATGACAACGGTGACCCAGTGCTATTCTGTCAGAGGTCTGAACGTGGTGGCGGGACTGAACATTGCCTCCACCATCACGAATCTGTTCAATATTGTCTATCTTCAGCTGGGTTCCTGTATCAGTATTGTGGTGGGACAGTATCTGGGTGCAGGTAAATTGGAGGATGCCAAGGATGCAGACAACAAGATGATCGTATTCAGCGTCTTCTGCTGTGTGATCATGGCGGCATTGATGTTCGTGGTAGGAGGATTTTTCCCGGGTATTTACAATACCACGGAGGAGATCAGGGAACTGGCTACCAGTTTTATTGCGGTATCGGCCATCATCATGCCCTTCTGCGCCTTCAGCCATGCGTCGTATTTTACCCTGCGTTCCGGTGGTAAGACGGTGGTGACTTTCCTGTTTGATTCCGTATTTACCTGGGTGATCGTGGTGCCGGCGGCATATCTGCTGGCGCATTTCACCGGCCTGGGGATCGTGAGCATCTATTTTCTGGTGCAGGGTACGGAACTGATCAAGGTGATCATTGGTTACCTCATGGTGAAGAGTAATGTCTGGGTGGTCCAGATGGTATAAATTACTATTTGTGCCGCCAGCCGAAGGCTGCTGGATGGAGATTGGCATGAAAAATAGGAGAAGGGCGGGAAACTGACATGAAAATGAACATGGCTCAGAAAGTTTTACTGATCATAGGAGGCGCATTTGCGGGGATCGGCGCAGTGCTGACAATGATATTCGGAAGCATCGGCATGGTGTTCCGGCCCATGAGGGCATTTCTGGCATTGCCGCTGTTTTTCCTGATACTGGGCATTTGTTTTATCGCAGCAGTATTATTCGGGCAGCATAAAAAGTCACTCATCGTAAAAAACGGAATCAGATATGCCGCAAAGATCTACGGTTACGTGGAGAATACGGCGTATATGGTAAACGGCAGATTCCCGGTGAATGTGATCGTGCATTATTTTGACAAGAATCAGATCGAGCGGGAGGCAGTGATTCCCACTGCGTTTGAAAAGGGCGCTTCGACCTATCCCATCGGTATGACCATGGATATCTACGAATATCAGGGAAAATACGGCTGGGATCCGGATTCCGTCCGGGATGAGATTCTGTCGGGAGAGCAGGAACTGATGGACGATAAGCCCGTGGATCCTTCCAAGCTTCGCATGACCGCCGTGCAGTGTCCGAACTGCGGTGCTTCCTATCAGGCGGCAGCAGGATATACCGGACGCTGCCCGTATTGCGGAAGCTATCATAATGTAGAATAGCAGAATAGTTGAGCTGGGGTGGATCAGTGGATCGTTTCCTGCAAATACCGCAGCATCGTCTGTGACACCACGGAGTTGGCGGTCTTGGAGAAAGCCAGTCCCAGCGTACGGTGACAACTGGGAGATAAGGGTCTGGAGACCACACCCCGTGCGAAAGCTTTTAATACCAGTTCCTGAGAGATGGTGACACCGAGACCGTTCCGGACGAAGGACATGATCAGGGTATCGTCCCGGAAGCTGTAAGAGATCTTTGGGCGGACAGGGCATTTGGTCAGCAGATGCTGGATGTCGTTGTCACAGCCGGGGGTCTCGATGATCAGAGGATATTCGAACAGTTCCGGCAGGGTGACGCTGTTTTTGGCAGCCAGCGGATGTCCCTCGGGGAAAACAGCGCACAGCGGATCATTCAACAGTGGATAAAAGGTCAGGTCATCCGCCACGATGGAGGATAAAAATCCACAATCCACCTGCCCGTGAATGATCCAGTCCCGGATCTCATCATAATTGCCGTCAAAAATTTCTACATCCACTTTCGGATAATTTTCCCGGAAAAAATGAACCACATCCGGCATCCACAGAGCGGTGATGCTGGAAAAACTACCGACTCGCAGTTTCCCCTCAATCTTATTGTTGATATTGAAGGCGGCCTGGCGCAGCTTGTCTTTCTGGTTGACCATTTCCTGAATGTAAGGGATGAGGCGGGCACCGTTTTCGGTGAGGCTGACACCCCGTTTAACCCGGGCAAAAAGCTGCACACCCAGTTCTTCCTCCAGTCCCGCCATCATCTGGCTGATGCCGGACTGGGTATAATTCAGTGCTTCCGCCGCCTTGGAGAAGCTTCCCGTTTCACATACTTTTAAAAATATCTCGTAACGGTCTTTTTGTTCTTTCATGATCTTCACCCCGTAAATTTATGAATTTCAAATTCATCGTTCACCAATTATGCGAGCAGATTGGCTTTCTTGCACTTATTGCATTACAAATACTTATGCATATAAGTAAAAACATTCGTTTTACTGATAGTATAGCATATGCTATCCTCATGTCACAAGTGTTTTAAGGAGCGTGAATCATATGGAAAAGAAAACAAGTAATTTCTCCGGGCAGATCGGTTTCGTGCTGGCGGCGGCCGGAAGCGCGGTGGGTGTGGGCAATCTGTGGAGATTCCCTTATCTGGCGGCCAAGGATGGCGGCTGTCGTGAGACAAGGATGTGATTCTTTCGGTAAGATTAGAGTATCCTACGATGCGGGGGCTCTGAAATCTGCATCCAGCTCAATACAGTTGGACTGCCTTTGTTCCAACAGGGGCAGTTTCTCCTGAGTTGCAGGTTGAGTTTGTTCTGGCAGGATCAGAATATCCTGAGTCACAGGTGCACCGAAATCCGTATCCAGCTCGATACAGTTGGACTGTCTTTCTTCTAACAAGGGCAACTTGTCTTGGGGAGCGAACTGCGTTTCTTCTGGCAAGGGCAGAATGTCTGGAGTCGTTGATTGCGTTTCTTCCGGCAAGATCAGAATATCCTGCGTCACAGGAGCTTCGGAACTTGTATATTGAAGCTGGATGGTTTCGAGGATGCGGTTGAAATCTGTTTCCAGAGTGTACCAGTCTGTTAACGGAATAGTGGCTTCCAGCTGTAGGGTATTTCCCTGTAAAGGGACATCTGGATTGGATAATGTAATGTAAATCCAGTATTTTTGTTCTGTCTGGTAGATCTCGGTATTTTTCCAGCCGTTTAAGTTGCTGTCGGGCAGAGTGATCTCCTCGCTGGTGACGCCGGTGCCGCAGATTCCCGGGACGGGAGCATAGATAAGCGTAAAGGTATCCTCCGGGTATGCGATGTTCCAGAAGATGATAGCATCGGTCGTGGTGGTACCTGCGAAAGTTAAATTGCGGATCTCATAGTCCCAGGTCTCCGGAAGGGACAGGGAGAACTGCACCGGTCCCAGATCACAGATAGCTTCATTCCCCATGGATATCGCCAGATCGTCGGCAGGCCCGCTTTCCGGGCATTCTGTAGGAACGAGGCTTTCCGCGATGACCGGGGCGATTGGCCCGGTGGGGGCCGTGGAATTTTGCCCCCCTACAGAATCCTTCAGGCCCCCGGTAGAACCACATCCCGCCAAGGAAAGCGTAAGAATCGTTGTCAGTGTTGATAGTAAAATAGCCTTCTTCATAAAGATACCCTCCCAAAATCGTGAAGTGTTATGGTGATCACATTATAATAAGACGAATATTGGGCGGG
>ENA-OPCA01001554-OPCA01001554.1-human-gut-metagenome-genome-assembly--contig:-NODE-1554-length-17311-cov-56.096025_pt1 | contig 17311 bp, 17 predicted proteins | sample MGYA00241076_ERZ501468 | MGnify/ENA primary metagenome ERZ501468 (study PRJEB25962, sample SAMEA2042633) | human gut metagenome | biome: human gut; feature: human-associated habitat; material: faeces... | reverse complement strand
GGAGAGCCGAACCTGGAGGAACGCCTGCCCCTGCAAATGGGTCTGCTCGGCAAAAAGGGCATTGCCCGCAAAGCCATGAAGGAGTGCTACAAGGCCTATGAGCGAAGTCTGCGCTACTGGCCCGACAACACAATGGTGCTCAACAACTACGCCTATTTTCTCTCGCTCGAGGAGCGCGATCTGGAACGGGCGCTCACCATGTCGAGCCGCGTCGTGGCGCTCACAGACAACAACCCCACCTACCTCGACACACACGGCTGGGTGCTCTTCAAGCTGGGACGCACGGACGAAGCCAGGAAGATTCTGCAAAAAGCCGTGGCGCTCGACGGACAGAAAAGCCCCGAACTGATGGTTCACTACGGTGACATCCTGCACCTCCTGGGCGAGCAGTTCATGGCTGAAATCTACTGGCGGAGGGCGCTTGAAAAGGGTTACGACGCCCGGCAGATCGAACAGCGGCTGAAACAACCCGCCGTCAAAAAGCCCGAACCCAAAGAATAGCCCTGCCATGAGACCGCTCCGCATCCTGACCCTTGCGTTCCTGCTCTTCACCCTCACCGCCGCCGCACAGACCGACCGCCGCATCGAGGAGCAGAAACGGGTCATCGCGGCCCTCGAAAAGCGGATCGCTACCGAAGAGCAGGAGATTTCGAAGATCCAGAAGGGCCGCACGGCCACCGAGGAACGGGTGCGCCGCCTGGCGCGCCAGATTGATTCGCGCAACCAGCTGCTCGACGAGACCGAAAAGCAGGCGCGCCTCCTGCGCGGAGAGATCGCCCGCACGGACAGCGTGGCCGGAAACCTTTCGGCAAAGCTCGAACGCGACCGCGCGCAGTACGGCGAAATGGTGCGCGAAGCCTACCGCAACTACAAGCACAACAACTACCTGACCTATATCTTCTCCTCGCGCGACTTCACGGACGTGGCGCGCAAGATCACCGCCCTGCGCGAGGTCGCCTCGCTGCGCGAACGCAAACTGCGCGACATCGAGGCGCTGACCGCCGAGGTCCGCACCGAAAAGGAGACGCTCGACCGCCGCAAGCGGTCGCTCGACTCGGTGACGCGCAGCCTCTCGGCGCAGCGCGAGAAACTCCAGCGCGACGCCCGCAACGCCAAGGCCAGCATCCGGTCGATGTCGCAGAAGGAAAAGACGGCCCTGCAACGCAAAATCGCACAGGAGCAGCAGCTCGACGTGGCCATCGGCGAACTGCGCAAGCTGACCAAGGGCAACACCGAGGGCGCCTCGTTCTCGGCGAAAACCTCCGGGCTGCGTCTCCCGGTGACTGCCGGACGCGTGAAGCGCTACAAGGAGAACATGGCCGAGATCACCGGTCCGAAGGGAGCGCACGTCATCTCGATCTACGACGGCAAGGTCGTCGACGTGAAGCGCAACCGCATCACCAACAAATACGACGTTTACGTCGCTCACGGCGAATACATAACCTCCTATGCCAACATGGGGACGATCTGCGTCGAGAAGGGCCAGAAAGTGGCAAGAAACGCACAGATAGGAACCATCGGCTCGGCGGTCAACGTGATGACGATGGAAACCGAATACAAACTCGTCTTCGGCATCTACCCGCCCAACCCCGGACAGAAGATGCGGGCGGAGGAGTGTTTCCGAAAATAAAACCGCCGTTTCATGCGGTTCCGTGCGGTGGCCGGCACGCCGTCCGCCCCGGGACGGACAACGACATAACAACAACGAAAAAAATGGCTGTCAGATACTTTACCGACGACTGCACCTACCGACTCCCGCAAAAGCGCCTCACGGCACGATGGCTGCACGAAGTGGCCGCAGGGGAGGGCTACGCGCTGGGCGACGTCACCTATATTTTCTGCTCGGCGCAGCGGCTGCTGGAGATGAACCGCCAATACCTCGGGCACGATTACTTCACCGACGTCATCACGTTCGATTACAGCGACCGCAAAGACGCACGGATCGTCTCGGGCGACATCTTCATCGACGTCGAGACCGTTGCCGACAAAGCCCGCCAGTACGGCGCGACGACCTTGCAGGAGATGCGCAGGGTAGTGGTCCACGGGGTGCTGCACCTCTGCGGGCAGGGCGACAAAACGCCCCGCACCAATGCACAGATGCACCGAAAGGAGGACAAATACCTGAAATTCTGGGAGGACCCCCGGCAGTGACCGCGATGAAACACGCCCGATTTATCGCAGCGACCGTCCTCGCGGCTCTCCTACTGGCCGGATGTACGGGCCGCCGCACGGCCGGAGACGCCGCAGACAAGGCTTCCGCCGGCGACGGCACGTCCGAAACCGCAGTTTCCACGCCGGACCCGACAGGAAAGGAGACGCCGGCAGGGGAGAGGTCTCCGCTCGCCGCATTCCGTACCTGGACCGGCCGCGACGGCAGCAGCAAACGGTGGGGACCCTTCGTGGAGAACGACACGACGTTTCTCTTCGTCCACGAGTACCTTATCGGCAGCGACACGAACCGCTATAAGGTCTTTATCCGAAAAGGTCCGCAGCCGAACGACATTCCCAATTTTGCAAGCCTTTCGCCGCAGAACGAGTCGGCATGGAAGGATTTCACCGACCTGCTGCACACGCTCAAGAAACGCCGTCCCGGGCCGCTTGCACACCATGCGGCGCTGGCCGGACTTCCGCACAGCTGGACGCCGGTCCGCTCTTTCCGGGGGAGCTACTACGTAAACTGTTTCAATCCCTACCCGGCTTTCCCGAAAAGCTGGTGGGGCGGAAGCGAAAACCAGGCATACAAAGACCTGTATAACCTGATGCCGTCGGAACAGAAGATAAACTCGGCAAAATCGAACTACCCGATGGGAAAGGTTAACAACGCCAGCACCGACAACGGATGCACCAAGGTGGGCACGGGCAGCAACGGATATAAGCTGTGGGAGCCGGCAGACAAATGGAAAGGCGACTTTGCGCGAGGATATATGTATATGGCTACGGCATACCAGGACTTTACATGGTCGGGCACGCAGGCCCTGCAGATACTTCAGCAAGGAGACTACCCCACCCTGCGCGAATGGGCATACACCTTATATATAGAGTGGGCCAAGACCGACGGCGTTGACCAGACTGAAGTGGAGCGCAACAACGAAGTGTACAAGATTCAGGGCAACCGCAATCCGTTTGTAGACTTTCCAAACCTCATGGAATATATATGGGGCGACAGCATAGACTATGCCTTCGACCCGGAAAACACCGTAACGACATCTGACTATACAGACAATCCGGACGTTCCTACGGAAGAAACAATATATCAGGCAACATTCACATCAGAAACCGGCAGCTTCACGGCAAAGAACATAAGCGAGCCATACAGCGGATTTGAGGTGTGGACAAGAGACACGAAATATGGATGGAAAGGCACCGGATATGCCAACAACAGGGCATACGCGGCAGAAGCAACGCTGACTTCTCCTGAAATAGACCTTGCAGGATTCAGCGAGGCAACACTGACATTTAACCATGCAATAAACTTCTGCAAGTCGCCCGAAAGCACATTCAGCGTAGAAGTAATATGCGACGGAACTACAACCGCACTCGACGGAACAACATGGCCGGCAGGCAACAACTGGACGTTTATCGACTCGGGCGAGATATCGCTAAACAGCTATGCCGGAAAGAAAATCAGCATAGTGTTCCACTACAAGAGCAACGACTCGGAGGCCGGAACATGGGAAATAAAAAGAATGACAATAACAGGCAAAAGGACGACTACGGGAATAGACGGCACTACGGCTGACTGCACGCCGGACATGCAAAAGCCATACAAGGCATACACCGCTGACGGACAGAGAATAGCTTCGCCAAAAGACTATAAAGGAATAATGATTATCGTACAGGACGGAAAGACCTGGAAGGTGATGAACAGATAATACTGAAGAAAAAGGCTTCCGGCCTGCGCAGCGTTGACTGTATCTTTTGTCTACGCGTGCGCAGGCCGGAAGAACAATAACGGACATCTGAACAGAAGTCCGAAAAAGCATAACGACAAGGACAAGACAAAGCAGCAAAAAGAAAGGCACGAAAAAGTGTAAGGAAACTGATCTAATTTTATTTCAACCAGGCAAAACTAAACGTCAAAAGCGCAAACAATGAAAGTAAAACCGCATGAATAAGTTTTAAATCATTAACCTATTGTTTTCACCCCGAAAACGGGCCACTTTTGAAGCAAAAACGGCCGCTTTTTTGAATGAAAACCAATGAGTTTTCAGCAACATCCGCACCACATACTCCAACGCAAGCAATAAACGACAAGGAAAGAAATGAGAAACTTAACACGAAAACGGCAGCAAGAGCACAAAAATAACATGAAAACATATTGAGATGATGCAGAGACACATAGGCATACTGCACAGCAATCCCCCAAAAGCAAAAACACATACTATAGGAAAAAGACAAAAGGCAGAAAGCCTAGGGCATTTATGAGAAGAATATAAAAAAAGAAAAAGGCCGGACAAACGGCGCCTGCCGTATGTCCGACCTTATGATTATATTATCTAAGTTCTAATGTTCTGATTATTCAGCACTCTCGGGAGCCTTGTCGATAAGGTCCATGAACTGGTCGAGTTTCGGAGTGATGATAATCTGAGTGCGGCGGTTGCGCTGCTTGCCAACCTCAGTATCGTTAGATGTAACAGGGTTGAACTCGCCACGTCCACCGGCAGTGAGACGCTTCGGCTCTACGCCATACTGATTGATAAGAGCCTGAACAACGCTTGATGCACGGAGACAAGACAAATCCCAATTGTTGCGGATGTTCTTCATCGCAGCAGAAGATGTGTTTACAGGCACGTTGTCGGTGTTACCCTCGATGAGCACATCATAGTCCTTATAGTCCTTGATGATCTTTGCAATCTTGCTCAGAGTCTCGGCTGCACGGTCGTTGATTTCGTAGCTTCCGCTCTTGTAGAGCATGTTGTCGGCAAGAGAGATGTAAACAACACCCTTGAGCACCTGAACGTCAACCTCTTTCAGTTCTTCTTTGCTGAGCGAGCGTGTAAGGTTGTTTGTGAGGATAAGGTTCAGAGAGTCGCTCTTGCTCTTAACCTCAACGAGGTGACGGATGTACTGGTTTGACTCGTTGATCTGGTCAACCAGCTTAGAGATGTTCACAGTTGTCTGGTTGCTTGCAGTAAGGCTCTTGTCGAGCGAGCTCTGCAGTGCCTCGTATGCGCTCTTAGTCTGAGCAAGCTGCTCCTCAAGACTTGTAACGCGCACCTTGCTTGCAGCAAGTTCAGAGTTAGCGTCAGAGAGTTTGCCTTGTGTTTCCTGATATTTATTTGTCAGTTCCTTGTTCTCAAGCTGGCAGTTTTCCAAGTCCTTTTTACTTACGCAGCTGCTCACCATGAAGCATCCTGCAACCAATGATACAATCAATAAATTCTTCTTCATCATAAATTTTCGTTTATTTTTAGGTTATAATTTGTTGCAAATTTACGTATAAGACGGATAAGTTGCGCTAAAGTTGAATGTCATTAGCATTATTTAACGCCAATAAGCGTGTAAAGTAAACAACCGTTAAACCGAAACAGCCATAAGGCACATATAAATTCAATGCACTCCACAGCCTTTTTACATGCCATGAGGTGCATTGAAAATCAGTTATTTAATCTTTTCCGGCAAGCCTGCAGCTGCTGACTTTCAGCAATACTGAAACTGGTTGACAAGCGGACATTTGGCTATCGTCGTAGACAGCCGGATAACCCATGTTCCGTATATCTGCCTAATATTCTGAGGCAAAAGATTAGCATCTCTCAAACCGGCGAGCAGGAGCCTTAATGGCTTGCCCGGATTTGGAAGAGAATCGTCTAACAAACCGGCACGGGCCAACTCACGGTTGGCTTCCATGTCGTTAATTTCATTCTTGCCTGCAAGCGACATATACTCGTCGAGACAAGTCTGAATAGCTGAGAAATTTTTAAAATCTATCATGATAACAAACTATAAATTGAGACTTCACAAATATAGTTCTTTATTTTCAGAAACAAAAATACGAGGCATTAAAAAAGCGTTACAATTTCATTTTTTAATTATTTTCAAGATAAAAATTACTTTTATTAACTAAACAAACAGTATTTTATACTTTTTGTAATACATATTATCAAAAATAAAAGCAATTTGTCATCAGAAAAGAAACAAAAAAGAACAGGAAGAATATATGGGAATGAAATCTGTTTCAATGTGAAACACTAAGGAAACTGTCGGCATCAAAAAGATAAAAGGAATAAAATAAAACAAAGCAAAAACAGCAGGCAAGATATGTTCTAAATGTTATATAAGCATATCGGTGTATTCTGCCGTCTTCTTGTTTTCTATTGTAGTATTGTTTGCCTTTCCATTAACAGCCCTCTATGGCCAAGAAAACAAAAGCGGAAACACAATCAACATAAAACTACAGCCTGCTGAATACAGATTACGGCTGGAGTTAAATGAATCATGACGTCATGGCATGGATGCCGTAAAGGCACAAGCCATGACGTCATGCATCAGAAGTCAAGTTCACGTGTAAGTATGCTCTCAAGCTGTTCGGCCGACAAACGCAGGTGGAACTGTCCCTTTATGGCCACAGAAATGCGCCCGGTTTCTTCTGACACGACAATGGCTATGGCATCGCTGTCCTGCGATATGCCCATTGCAGCACGGTGGCGCAGTCCGAGTTCCTTCGGGATATCTATGCTGTGGCTCACAGGAAGGATACATCCCGCAGCCCTGATACGCTTCTTTGATATGACCATCGCACCGTCGTGCAAAGGCGAATTCTTGAAGAAGATGTTCTCTATAAGTCGCTGGTTTATGTTTGCGTCGATGATGTCGCCAGTTTCAACGATATCGTCGAGCGACGATATGCGCTCGATGACAATGAGCGCTCCGATGCGCGCCTTGCCCATGTTCATGCAGGCCATCACGACAGGCATTATCGACTCCATGTCAACCTTGTCCTTATTATCGCCCGAAACAAAGAGCCTTATTATTCCGTTCACGCGGCGGTGTGCACCAAGATTATACAAGAACTTGCGTATTTCTTCCTGAAACAATATTATTATGGCAATGACACCCACGCTTACCAGCTTGTCCATAATGCTTCCGAGCAGGCGCATCTCAAGGATCTGACTCACGAACAGCCAGACAACGATGAACACCATGATGCCGATAAACACGTTGAGCGAGCGCGACTCCTTCATCAGTCTGTAAATATAATACAGCATCAGGGCCACGCAAAATATATCGACAAAATCTTTTATGCCAAATTCAAACATACTTAAATACTTCTTTTACAATAGTAACAGCCTCAACACACGGCTTTACGTCGTGTACTCTCAGAATTGACGCACCCGAATTAATCATGGCAATGGTGTTGACAACCGATGTGCCGTTGAGCGAATGATCAGCATCAGTGCCGAGCAGGCGCGCAATCATCGACTTGCGCGACACGCCGACAAGCAGCGGAAGATTAAACTCGCGCAACTTTCCCAAAGAGGCAAGCAGTTCATAGTTCTGCTCAAGCGTCTTGCCGAAGCCGAAGCCAGGGTCGAGAATCACATCCTTAACACCAAGAGAATGGAGCGTCTGCACTTCATGAGCAAAGGCCTTCATCATGCTCATTATGTCGGGCTTGACCGACATGAGTATGTAAGGCACGCCAAGACGGGCCACCATCCTGAACATCTCGGGACAATCACATCCGCCTTCGCCGACCTCATCGCCTGCCGTATAAGCCTCGCTTCCGCCGAAAGCACCGTTGACGTTGCCTTCAGATACATCATTTATTATGCCAGCCCCAAACTCTTCAACGGCCATACGGGCCACTTCGGGTCTGAACGTGTCTACAGAAACGGGGGCATCGGGCTGCACGCTTCTTACGGCTTTCAATGCCATGCGCATGCGTTCCATTTCTTCTTCCTCAGTAACATGAGCCGCACCGGGGCGCGTAGAGAAAGCCCCTACGTCGATAATCTTGCCGCCTTCGGCCATTATCTGGTTGGCCCTTGCAGCAATCTCAGCTTCAGTCTGCTTACGGCTGCCGGCATAAAAAGAATCGGGAGTGGCATTGAGAATGCCCATAACACAAGGCTCAGACAAATCAATCAGTTGCCCGTTAACGTTCAATATATATGGAATAAAGCTTTTCACAATATAAATTAAAGAATAAAATTAATCTCAACAGATGGCAAAAATACTCATAAATATTGAGACTCTTTATATTTTTGACGTTTTTTATAAAGAATAAAAACAAGTCGGAAAATATATTTATATCCAAGCCGCCTGATTTGGGTTTAAACCTCAATGAGCCGACGGAACTGCCTTACACTTGCCGCTGAACTCAATTATGTCAAGACGTATTATGCCTACACGATGAAACGATTTTTCAGCGGCCTTAATTCCGGCTTCTTTATATTCAGGGGCCAGTTTGTCTATCAGCAGTTGCAGCGCGTGCCTCTTTTCTTCATCATCAAGCGCCGTTACGGCATGACATTTCATCACCACACTTTCATATTCGGTAGTGAAGCGAGACGGCAACAGATTAGTATGGCCAACTATGCAGAACGACGCATTCTGATTGTGCGCCAAGGCCCTGAGTTTCTTTCCTTCAGGAGCGCAATGTATATACAGACTGTGTTCGCCGTCCCAAACATAATTCAGCGGCAGGCCATAGGCTCCACCGTCAGCATCAACCATCGACAACACTCCATATTCGCTGTCTCTAATAAGCTGCAAGGCACGCTCTTCGCTGAGCAGGCGGTCCTGGCGGCGCACCGTTTCGTTTACGTATTTCATTTTATTCAAAAAGTTTCAGATTAGCATTTATAACAATATATCTTTTGTTTCATCAATAATTTTTTCTGTATCAACAGAATCACAAAGGTAAGAAAATATGTGCAGAACAGATTATTATTTGGTCGCAAAATTGTCATGGTACGATTTTTTGATGTACTTTTGCACCCAATAAAACTATCACACATGGACATATCAGAATTATACAGAATCTTCACCGAGCATCCGCAGGTTACCACCGACAGCCGCGACTGCCCTAAAGGTTCTATTTTCTTTGCGCTGAAAGGCGAATCGTTCAACGGCAACACCTTTGCAGCCAAGGCTCTCGAACAGGGCTGTTCGTATGCCGTTATCGACGAAAAAGAGTTTGCCGTTGAAGGCGACAGCAGGTATATTCTTACTGACGACTGCCTGACCACGCTGCAACAGCTGGCCAACTACCACCGCCGCAAACTAGGAACTAAAATCATTGGAATAACCGGCACCAACGGCAAAACCACGACAAAGGAACTCGTGGCAACCGTATTGGCCGAAAAATATAACGTGCTCTACACTCAGGGCAACTTTAACAACCACATCGGTGTGCCCAAGACGCTGCTGCGCCTCACGACCGAAAACGATATTGCCGTGATAGAGATGGGAGCCAACCATCCGGGCGAAATCAAGACTTTGGTCAACATCGTCGAGCCTGACTACGGCATAATAACCAACGTGGGCAAGGCTCACCTTAAAGGTTTCGGCTCGTTTGAAGGTGTGATACGCACCAAGGGAGAACTCTACGACTATCTGCGCGAGCACAACGGCAAAGTGTTTATACACAACGACAACGAACATCTGCTGAAGATTTCAAGCGGACTGAACCTTATAAAATACGGCACCACGGACAGCGATGAACTTAACGCCTGCGGCGAATTCGTATCGTGCGACCCGTTCCTCAACTTCAGATGGCGCCACGGCAAAGAACAGTGGAACGAGGTTAGGACTCACATGATCGGCAGCTACAACATATACAACATGCTCGCTGCAGCATGTATAGGTCTTTATTTCGACGTTACCGAGGAGCAGATATGCCATGCACTTGCCAACTACGTGCCTACCAACAACCGCTCGGAACTGGAGGTTACGGCAAGCAACAAACTGATTATCGACGCATACAACGCCAACCCGACAAGCATGGAGGCCGCACTGAAGAACTTCAAAGAGATTAAGGCCGACCATAAGATGGCCATAATAGGCGCAATGAAGGAACTTGGCGAAGTGAGCGACGAGGAACATCAAAAGGTTGCAGACATGCTGAAAGCCTTAGATATTGAGCAGGTGTGGCTCGTAGGAGATGAGTTTAAATCTACTGACTGCCCGTTCCGCAAGTTCAACAACGTTGAAGAGGTTAAGCAAGCCATTGACGAGAACAAGCCAGAAGGCTTCTGCATACTCATCAAAGGCAGCAACTCTACAAAACTTTACGAACTGAAAACGAAACTCTAAGAAGTGAAAAGATAAAAGTGAAAAGTGAAGAATACATTAGCCATTGTATTAAAGCAAGATAGCTAATGGATTTTTCACTTTTATCTTTTCACTTTTAACCCAAATCTGGCATTAGTATTCGGCCGGGATTTTTGCTTTATATTGAGCGGATTTTCGTTAGATTTTTCGCAGGCATAGCGGGCTATGTCAAGAAAAAGCGAACAAAAAGACGCCAATAGAAACAAAAATACGGACTGAAAGCATGAATGCACGAAATAGATAAAGCTATATGCGGTCTAATGACTGATTTGGGTTTAACTTAATTCAGCATCAGGTTCATTTCTGCCCCTACGCCATCAAACAGAAATTTTGCCAGGCCGTTTATTGTCAGCTTCAAGGCATCGGCATAAGGTTCATCCGTCTGGCGCACCTTCCCGTTCTTTATTACATAGTAGGCATTATTCATCGGAATGTCGCCATCGCCTTCAACCCTCAGCACCATATCTTTGTCAGGATTCAGTTCGGCATATAGTTCCAGAGCCTTCTTGGCGTTTATCACGCGCAGCATGGCCTGAATGTTTTTGGCCTGCGGACGATATTCATCACCTGCCAGGCGTATGTCTTCGCGTATAACCTCATAGCCTTCTTCATCATGCAGAAGCACACAACGCTTTGCGCGCTGAATGCGGTCGAACTCTTCAAACGGAGTAACCATGGCGTCTGCCGGCGGAGGCGTGCATGTCATCACACGGGCATAGCCGCATTTCTCATACCATTCATATAACCATTCTTCGGCAGGAATAAGAGAAGCAAACACTGTTTCCCTGTAATATACGCGGAAATGTGCCTGCCGCATAAGGTTGTTGCCTATGTCCTGACGGCGGTATTCCGGCCGCGTGCTCACTCCGCTTACATATACAGTCTTCACCTCGCGTCCGTCATAAAGCATGGTGTAAGGCAATGTCTGCAGCGCAGCCACCACCTTTCCGTCTATCTGGCAGCACACGTTATACTCGCTGCGGTAGACACGCGAGAAGTAAAGGTCGATAAACTTGTCGGGATCGTTGAACACCTGTTTCCATATCTCGCGCGTTTCTTCCTTTATGCGGTCCTGATCTTCAAATGCCGCCAGCGGATGTTTCTCCATTATCACGTTCTTCTCAAGCAGTATGTCGGGCTTATACGACAGTTTGGCGCGCCGCAGTCCTTCGTCGCCCATATCCTCCTCACGGTTGATGTAATAATACTGCTCGGGCAGATGCTTCACAAACTCCTGGTTTATTATCGTGAACGCCCCTTCATAGTTTACGTCGGCCTTCTCAACGCACACGTCAAACGTACACTGGTTTATCGGGCAGCCGAAGGTGAAGGCCACAAGCTTGTCGCCTACAAATATTGTTCCGCCCACAAGTCCCAGCCTATCCCATCGGTTAAACGCACGCGTCATTGAGCGCAGTTCCTCTGATAGGTCCTCATCGGGCACATCTCCGTTGTCGTCTTTCGATGTGCGGCGCCACTGCCGTTCCAGTTCGAGGCATTGCGGAATAAGTTCCGGCGTAAGCTCGCGATATCTGTAGTCAGGATAAAGGTTCTTAAACTTGTTTATGTGGTTGCGCTTGCTCTGCAGTTTCTTTCCCGAAAGGTTTATCAGCTTGTCGCGTGTGTAAATATAGTCGCTGAAGTCGCGGTCGGGCTTTATGTCGAACGTGTCGGGAAAATGCTCCTCAATGATGTCACGCATATAGTTGCACACGCCAAGCATCAGAAACGGATGCCCCATGGCTATCGAGTCGTCGCGTATGGCACGTATCACGCTAACCGAACATTCGTCACACGGCTCCACCTTAAACGTACCGTCTTCTTGCCGCTTCGGCCGCGGCACAGGCATCATGTAGGCCAGATGATGTCCCATGTAGAAACGGAACACAAGATAATCGTCCACTATCGCAAACTGTGTGTTGTAAAGAAAGCGCCAGCTTATCAGGTTCGAGAACGACAGGTCGCAGTTTTGTCTTTCGCCCCAAAGCGTAAAACTCTGTATCAGTTCCTTGTCGTCTTCTGTTATATCCTTAAACTTTATCATAAAAATTGTCTGTGTTTCAATTGGCAAATTTATAAAAAATAGATGTAAACAACATCAATGCACCGATAAAAAATTCAGGTGCACAAACAGCCTTGGGCTGCCAAGGCAGGAGCTAAATGTCTGACTGTCATAAGATATACTTCACCGACATGCTTCCGTTTTATTAACAAAGTTGACAGACATCGGCAAGCTTAAATCTGCATGACCAATGCCCGTCAACGTTATAAAACCCAAATCATCATCAGACCGCATATAGTTTTGTCCATTTTATGTATTTCTGCCTCCATCCGTCTTTTTGTTTCTTTTGGCGCAAGGTGCTAAGCGCAAACGAAGTTCAGCGCCAGCTAATTGTTAATTATGAATTATAAAAGTGCCTGCAAAAAATCTAACGAAAGTCAGTTCAATACAAGGCAGAAATACAGGCAGAATCATAACTCCAGATTTGGGTTAACACAATGAAAGTAAGCTTCTTAATGTTTATGGCAGCTTCACTCTACTGCATTATGGCATCTCTACCTCGCTGCCCTCGCCTACCGTATATTGTGAGAACTGCTTAGTCTTTGCCTCGCGTGTCAGCACTGATGAGCGGAACACTCCTGTTGAGCGTGCCCTCAGACGGACGCTGTCGATGTTGGCTGAGGCGGTGAACTCTTCGGGACTGTTGGCCGGCAATGTTCTCAGACCTGCCGAGAATATGGCCAAGTCGTCCAGCTTAACGTTCTTGCCGTCCATCACAAGTTCCTTGATACATGCTATCATGTCTTTCAGCACTCCGTGGATAACACCGGCCGAGAACGGCGAACTGTGTGATGACATGTGAGCCGCCAGCTTCTCTGTATCGTAAGTTTCCTCGCACACCGCGCGTGCATACCATTTACCGTTTGTGTTACTGTTTGAATTGCGGTTCTGATAAAGTTTATACCTAATCATGTTTCTTTCCTTTCTTTTTGGTTGTTATACATTATTTGTTATTATCTCATGCCTTCCAGAACAGCCGCTACGTTCATTTCCGCCTGCCGGCTGTGGCTTTAATGTCCGTGCCGCCTTGTTCCTTTCGACATTGCAAAGATACAACAACCAATTTCGCGTTTGCAGATTGCTGCAGGTTACAAAAGGTTTAAGAGGATTGTTGGTTGTTACAAGATAAAAGTGCATCCAAAAGTTGTATTTTCAACTTTTAGATGCACTATCATATTCTATTTTGTTTAACTCAAATAAGTTATTGATATCTAAAAACGATATTTAACATACCATCAAATATAATTTCACGACTTTTATTCCATTTAAACTTATAATTATTGAATTTCAACTTCATATTTTTTCCATCATTTGACATAACTGTAGCTGAACCAGACACATAAGTACAATCTATTGATGTTATACCGATTGTTATCCTTTCCGCATCATTTTCAAAAGAACTATATCCAGGAGTAAAACTTGAGAACGTTATTCCAGACGGGAATCTGAAACGGAATGCGCCAACAGTTGTTCCCGTTTCTATCGAAATAGAATTATTTTCCCACACCCCTGTTAAATCCATAAAGTCCATATATGGTTTATCATATTCATGCTTAGTTCCGTCAACAGTAACCGAAAATACTGTTTCATAAATAATTCCATCTTCATCATCACCATTTCCACATGATACGAAACATAAAGCTGTTAACATCACAACAAGCAGCGTAATTGTTGTATATATTTTTTTCATTTTTCTTACTAATTTAGAAAATTCTGATATTGAATATAAAAGTTATAAAATAAATGTTGGTATTAAGTTTGATACAAGAAGAAACACATCTTATACCCATAAAATCACTAACACAGCATCATCACATATATGCGGCATTAATTTTCAAAATATAAGTACTCAATTGAGATTTTTTAATTTGTCTAAGACTAAAATACGACTTTACGTTTTTGTGTCTTTATTAGCAACTCTTTTGTCTATTTCATACGCGTATTATTTTTTAGATTAATAACTAATTGACAAAGTTACAAAAAGTTTTCTATACGCCATTTGTTTTATGAAAAAATGTACAAATTTATTTATCTTACAAATTGATGGTGAAATCTGAATTATGCACATATAAGATTATTAATCGCCAAACATATCAGCAACATAATAAAAACATTTATGGCTAACCTTGTATATAGTTTTTTATCAACTCTATCTATTCCACAGACAAGAAAAACATAAGATACCTATAAAACAAAAATTAGCATATCGTCATATAATTTTTGGCTGCAAAAAACATAAATAGTATATTTGCAACATTATTTTCAAATGAAAATATCACCGACAAAACAGAATTTTATTATATGCTAATATTCTTCACCGCAATTGACCATAATATAACATCTATAATAGCACAAAGAAATAAATATCATGAAAAGCGATAATATTTTTGACATATGGAGATTTCTTGGAAAAGGAACTCCATTCGTAGTAAGAAGAAACGGATGGTATCATCTATCTTACAAAGTAACAAGAGTGATTCCCCAAAGGCAATATGGTAAAGCATATGGATATAGATTAAAAGATGGAAAACCAGAGATTAATAATCAGCATGAAGAATTAATAGATTGTTGTGGATGCGGAAATTGGGAACTTATTGAAAACCTTATAGAAGATGTTGATTCATTACAATGGAATTGTCTTGATGAAAATAACAATTTAACCTTTGGCAAATACAAAAGTATGAATGCAGAGGAGTTAAAAGTAAAGGATAAAGATTATTATGAATGGGCATGGGGATACATAGGAGGTTTTAGTGAACTTATATTTATCAGGAGATATGGTGTTACATTACAAGATTTGTTCACAATAAAAAAACAAATAAAAGAATCTTTACCCTTCTCTGCTGATGATTGGATTAAATCATCTGTTAAAGCTAATTATGACTTCGTTTTAGACCAATATAAATATGCATGTTGTGCTAAACAAAAAGATATAACTACAGCTATTAAAGAAATTGAAGAATATTATAACCAAAGGAAAACTATAATTTAATAAGGTTTATGAGACACATTATGTATATATTTGGAAAACACCTGTTAACTTTTTTCTTTATTATATTTACTGAGAACTTATATTCTCAACAAAGATTTTATTGCGAGGTTAAAGGTATTGAAAAAGAAATCACCTCAGGATTGAAAATCATTTTCGATTTTGGAACACAAACTTCCTATAATATGTGGGGAGATTTAAACAGCAAACTTAAATTTGTAGACAAAAACGGAAATGAAATAAAATTTAACAGCATGGTTGATGCAGCAAATTACATGGTGCAAAGAGGTTGGACCTTTCAACAAGCATATTCTTCATCATATGGTTCTAGACCTATTATCCATTGGATTTTCTATAAAGATGCAGAAAGTATAGAAAAAGCAAAAGAAGGAATTATTACAAAAGCAGAATATCAAAATATGCAACATAATAAATAAACACTAAAAAATAAAATTATGAAGACACGTACTAAATCTATTTTAATTTATGTTAGTGGTATCGTTACCGGTATCATACTTACATTCGCATTTCTTAACTTTCTTGCCTCAAAAAACACAAATGGAGGCTATTCTGATAACATTGTTTTATTTGAAAAGCCACAACAAAAGTTAAATGTAAAGTCGTTTGAAATCATGCAAGTGCTTCCTAACGGAAACGCATTGGCTACAGTAAAAGATCTTTCCGATTTAGGAATGGTAGTTTTATTCCTTGCTAACAATGAAAAATCCTATTATGATGATCAAAAAATAAATGTTCCATCAGATAAATGTGTGATGCAAATAGGAACTTACAAATATAATACAGCAAGTGATTTTGAAAAAACTGTTCCTGTAATAAGGATAATGGATAAATAATTGTACTCTTTTAAAACAATATCTTTAAAAGATATTATTTTACATAGTCTTACATTAAATAATTTTACCATATATCTCAAAGGCATCATTCTATCGAGTATATACCATAAAAGCTGTCTCAGATTATAAATTTGAGACAGCCATATTCTCTATTTCAACTAGAGATTATATCCCACACAATATTCCTATTTAAACAAATATCACTGTAATAGTCTATACTGTCTCTTGATATTCTTGAAAATCGTTTATTTCATTTCTTTTATACACATATGTGAAATAATAATCTACTTATTCACATTAGGAATAATAATCTTTTATACAAGCTTTTTTTGAAAATAGCATATAACACCAATTACGCAACATCCAAAAATATTCTATAGCTGAACATATAAATTATATTCTATCATGCGAATAGAACATGATATTATCCATACCTTCATAATCAGTTGTTAAGTAATTCTTAACAACTGAATTATCATGTAACCCACTGTTATCCAATACCTTTACTATACCAACGCTTTTATTCCACAAATAGGTAATAAAAGTTTGAATATACTCTTACGGCTCTCCCAGCGCCTCAACAATCTCTTTTACCTCGGCGGGTGTCCATGTGCGCGACTTGCCGCTGCCTAACGTCTCGAGACGGGCGGTGAGGCCGGGACTTAGGGCTATCCACTGGCGGAGCTTGCGGTAGGCGGCACCGGGAGTCAGTGTGGGACAATAAAGCTGGGCTAGTTCTGTGCGGCCATAGGCGCGAATCCTGAATTCAATCTGTGTATCTTTCATGATATTTATGTTTTTGTTTGTTATCCTTATTTATTTTGCTTACGCCGTCCTGCTTAATCATAAAGCAACTTTTGTTGACATTATAATATTATATAGCCGGACGCTTATCTTATGCAAAGATAATGCAAATCGAGAGCAGAAGCATCAAGCTCGCTTGAATGTTATGCCGAGATGCAGATTATCTTGTACAAAGATAATGCAAATCGAGAGCAGAAACATCAAGCTTGCTTGAATGTTATGCCGAGATGCAGATTATCTTATGCAAAGATAACGCAAATCGAGAGCAGAAGCATCAAGCTTGCTTGAATGTTATGCCGAGATGCAGATTATCTTATGCAAAGATAA
>ENA-OPCA01001553-OPCA01001553.1-human-gut-metagenome-genome-assembly--contig:-NODE-1553-length-17314-cov-4.244916_pt1 | contig 17314 bp, 16 predicted proteins | sample MGYA00241076_ERZ501468 | MGnify/ENA primary metagenome ERZ501468 (study PRJEB25962, sample SAMEA2042633) | human gut metagenome | biome: human gut; feature: human-associated habitat; material: faeces... | reverse complement strand
GATCTGCGCGGCGATCTTTTTCGGGCTGCTCGTCGCCATGCTGTTTCGCTCAAAGGACAAGCAATAAAAAAAGAACCGATCCGCAGATCGGTTCTTTTTTCGTTATGGGTAAGCTCAGCCTCTTGCAGCGGCTTCGCCGGCCTCGAGCGCCTTCATGTTGCCCTCGAGGAACTTGGCCTTCTTCTCGCCAAGCTCGATGCGGATCGCTTCGCCGAGGATCTCGTTGGAGACGACCGGAGCCTTCTCCATCAGAGCGCCGAGAATCGCAACGTTCGCGCCCTTCGGGTTGCCGACGGACTCGGCAATGCCGTTGGCGTCGCAGTAGACGACCTGAATGTCATCACGCTCGGCCTTGCGGTCGATGATGGAGCTGTTGATGACGAGGACGCCGCCCGGCTTGACATGGCTCTCGAACTTGTCCAGAGACGGACGGTTCATCGCCACGACGCAGTCAGCCATGTCGACCAGCGGGGAAGCGACCGGATCGTCGGAGACGATGACGGAGCAGTTCGCCGTGCCGCCGCGCATCTCAGGGCCGTAAGAGGGCAGCCAGGAGACGTGCTTGCCGTCGAGCATGCAGGCCATAGCCAGGAACTTACCGATCAGGAGCATGCCCTGACCGCCAAAGCCAGCAAAAATGTATTCTTTCTTCATGTTATTCAGCCCCCTTGTCCTTCTTAACGCCGAGCGGGTAGTACGGAATCATGTTCTCTTCCAGCCACTCCATCGCCTTGATCGGGCTCAGGCCCCAGTTCGTCGGGCAGGCGGACAGGACTTCAACCATCGTGAAGCCCTTGCCTTCCATCTGGTAATGGAACGCCTTGGAAATGGCTTTCTTCGCCTTGACGATGTTCGGGGTGTTGTTGACGGCGACGCGCTCGATGTAGTAGGAGCACGGAACCTCAGCGAGCATCTCGGAGACCTTCAGCGGAGCGCCGCACCAGTCCTCATCACGGCCGTAGGGGCTCGTGGTGGTCTTCTGGCCGACCAGCGTGGTCGGAGCCATCTGGCCGCCGGTCATGCCGTAGATCGCGTTGTTGACAAAGATCGTGGAGATCTTCTCGCCGCGGTGCGCAGCGTGAACGATCTCAGCGGTGCCGATGGACGCGAGGTCGCCGTCGCCCTGATAGGTGAAGACGAGGGTATCCTTGCCGACGACGCGCTTGGCGCCGGTGGCGACTGCGGGTGCACGGCCGTGAGCGGCTTCGTACATATCGCAGTTGAAGTAATCATACGCAAAGACGGAGCAGCCGACCGGCGCGACGCCGATGACCTTGCCGTCCAGATTCATCTCATCAATGACCTCTGCGACCAGACGGTGGATAATGCCGTGGTTGCAGCCCGGGCAGTAGTGGAACTGCTTGTCCGTGAGGAGTTTGGTCTTTTCAAAAACAACAGACATTTACTTGCCCTCCTTCATGCTGATAATCTTCGCGACGATCTCTTCGGTGGTCGGCATCTGGCTGCCGAGGTGGCCGAAGAAGTCGATCGGCTTCGCGCCGTTGATCGCGATCTTGACATCCTCAAGCATCTGGCCCTCGTTGAGCTCGACGTCGAGAACAGCCTTCACGCCCGGAAGCTCGGCAGCCTTCTTGACCGCGTCGTACGGGAACGGCCAGACGGTGATCGGGCGAACCAGACCAACGTTGATGCCCTGCTCCTTGAGCTCGGCGATGGCGGACTTGGCGATACGCGCAACCGTGCCGAAAGCGGTGATGACATACTCAGCACCCTCGAGGTTGTACTCTTCCCACTGCTGCTCGTTGGCAGTGATCTCACGATAGCAGGCCTGCAGCTCGTCGTTGTGGACGGACAGGGTCTCGGTATCGATGTAGATGGAGTTGATGACGCCGCGCTTGGCCGGATCGTCGCCCGGTTTCCAGCCGGTGCAAGCCCAGGGCTTCTTCTCGGGATCGATCTTGTAGTCGACCATCTCGGGCATCTCCACGGGCTCCATCATCTGCGCGATGATGCCGTCGGCGAGGAAGAGGACCGGTATGCGGTACTTCTCAGCCTTGTCGAAGGCGTACATCATGATGTCGATCGCTTCCTGCACGGATGCCGGAGCGTAGGTCAGCAGGTGGTAGTCACCGTTGCCGCCGCCCTTGACAGCCTGGAAGTAGTCGCCCTGAGAAGCCTGAATGTTGCCGAGGCCGGGGCCGCCGCGCATGACGTTCAGGATGACAGCCGGGAGCTGCGCGCCTGCGCAGTAGGAAATGCCTTCCTGCTTCAGGCTGACACCGGGGCTGGAGGAAGAGGTCAGCGCACGTGCACCGGCACCGGCTGCACCATAGATCATGTTGATAGCCGCAACTTCGCTCTCGGCCTGCAGGAAGCAGCCGCCGACTTCGGGCATACGTGCGGACATATATTCAGGAATCTCCGTCTGCGGAGTGATCGGATAGCCGAAGAAGTAACGCGCGCCTGCACGAATCGCAGCCTCAGCGATAGCTTCGCTACCCTTCATAAGCGTCAATGCCATTTTCGATGTACCTCCTTAATCTCTCACAATGCTGATTACCACGTCCGGGCAAGTGCGCGCGCAGGAAGCGCAGCCGATGCAGGCCTCCGGATTCGCGACGACGGACGGATGATAACCCTTTGCGTTGAGTTTGTCCTTCGCCAGCGCCAGGACACCCTTCGGGCAAGCTCTGACACAGAGACCGCAACCCTTGCAAAGATTCTCGTTGATGGTCACCTTTACCATTTTTGCTACCTCTTTTCTGTTCTGTTTTGCGAAATTGCCTATGTAAACCGCATGCGCGGGTTACGCCTGTTTCTTCTCCGACAAGCTGTGGATATAGCTGTCCCAGTCGCGCTTCATGATGATGTCGATGGGGACGGGCTTGCCGATGTACTTCGGGTCGTGCCCCTCGGCCAGGAAGATGTCGAGCATCTCCTTCTTGCCGGTCGTGTACATGACCGGCACGCCTGTCCGGTCGCTGACCTCGCGCAGCATCTCATAACCGTCGCGCAGCTCCGCCGGCGTGGTCATGGTGGCGAGGTTGGTGTTGTTGATCATACCGGTGATCTTCAGGTGGGAATGGATCTCCATCTGCTGCTGCAGGTCGATGATCTTCTCCACCGTGCCGGCAAGCGGGCGGCGGATATTGACGACATTCAGGACCTCCAGTTGTTCCGGGCCCATGGCCATGAAGTCCTGAAAGTCCTCATAATAGCGGCCGAGCGCGGTGGAGCCGACGGCGTCGCCGCCGACGTCAAACACGACGGTGTCCCAGTTCATGGCAAATGCAGAAGCGACCTCCGCCGGCAGCGACAGCGTCTCCACGCCGGAGCAGGCATAGTTCGGGGAGATGAGACGGATCTCTTTCTGCTCCACGAGCTTGCCGCGCTCAGTCAGGCGGAAGTAAGTATTGACCAGGTCCAGGTCAATGAGTTCTGTCTTTCCGGTTTCAGCCGCTTTAAAAGCAAAATTCAGCGCAAGCTCACTCTTGCCGCTGCCGTAGTTGCCGATCATAACGTATATCTTTTTCAAAACAAAGCTCCTCCCCTCGAGGGGTATTCAAAATGTGCAAATGGGTATTAAAAATCAAAATATATCCATTCAAATATTCAAATCTCAACGGTTATCATCATAGCACAATCGCGCGAATTCGTCAACAAACGTTGTTTGGCTTTGTGGAACGTGTCTAATTTCCGCGCGTGTTTCTGGACAAGTTGCCAGTTATCTGAAATTTAACGGCAATGTTCAGGAATTAACGCTATTTCTTCCCTTTTTCAGGTAGAGATACCACGCGCTCACGCCGACCAGAAGCCCGCCGCCGACGAGATTGCCGAGCGTGACCGGCAGCAGATTGCCGATAAGCGCCCTGCCCCACGTCAGCCCTTCGGCAGCCGCGCCGGTCTGCCCCGCCGTGAAAATTCCAGCCGCAAGGTAGTACATATTGGCGACGCTGTGCTCAAAGCCCGCGACCACGAACGCCATGATCGGGAAAAAGACGGCCGCGATCTTCCCGCCGACAGTCTTTGCGGCATTGGCCATCCAGACGGCGATGCACACGAGGAAGTTGCAGAGGATGCCGCGCACGAACGCATCGCCGAACGTCAGCCCCGCTTTCGTCTGTGCGATGGCGATAACGGACGCCGCGAGCTTACCGCCGAACGCGGAAAAGACGTGCCCCGACACGCACAGCGCCGCAACGAGCACCGCGCCCGCAAAGTTGCCCAGATAGACAACGAGCCAGTTGCGCAGCATCCGCCGCACCGTGATCGTGCGCGCCAGAACGCCCATGATCATGAGATTGTTGCCGGTGAAGAGCTCGCTTCCGGCCACGATGACCATGGCGAGGCCGGCCGGAAACACGCAGCCGGAGACGAGCTTTGCCAGCGACGGATCGCCGACCGTCGCCGCGGCAGCCGTGGACGCGACGCCCGCAAGCGCGACGAACGCGCCCGCAAGGCAGGCGAGCAAAAACATCCGCCCCAGCGGCAGCGCAGCCTTGGTGCGGCAGGCGGAAAGATAATTCTCCGCGATCTCTTTGGGTGTGTACATAGGTAACGTCCTCCGGCAAAGCACAAGATATGTGATACGCATTATCTTACTATCATGTATCTTGTGCTGTCAAGTGCACAGACAAAAAAAGCAGCCGGAGTATTCTCCGGCTGCCTAGGCATCCAGCCACACGCGCATACGCTCCACGGCGCGCCGCTCGAGCCGCGAGACCTGCACCTGCGAGATGTGCAGGAGCCCGGCCGCGCGCTGCTGCGTCAGGCCGTGATAAAACCGCAGCGCGATCACCTGCCGCTCTCTCTCCGGCAGGCGGCGCAGCGCCTCGCGCAGGTCGGCATATTCGACCATGCGCGTCTCCTGCTCGTAATCCCCGAGCGTGTGCTCGAGCGTAAAGCCCGTCTCGCCGTTTTCCCTCTGCAGGGATTCCGTAGGCCCGGTGGCCGTCTCCGCGGCCGCGATCTCCTCCGGCTCGAGCCCGGTCTCGGCGGCGAGCTCCGAGAGCGTCGGCTCGCGGCCGAGCGTCTGCTCAAGGCGGGTGCGCGCCGTGCGGATACCCTGCGCGCACTCCTTCATGCTGCGGCTGACCTTGACCGCGCCGTCATCGCGCAGAAAGCGCCGGATCTCCCCTGCGATCTTCGGCACGGCATACGTGGAAAAGCACGTTCCGAACTGTTCGTCAAAGCCCTGCATGGCCTTGAGAAAGCCGACGCAGCCGAGCTGATACAGGTCGTCCGGCTCGACGCCGCGGCCGAAAAAGCGCCGCGCCACGCTCCAGATGAGTCCGGTGTTTTCCTCGACCATCCGCTCCGCCGCCTGCACGTCACCCGCCTGCGCGCGCCGCAGCAGCGCACGCGTCTCTTCGGCGATCATGCGCGGCGGCGGATGCGGCGGCACATCGTCACGGTCGTGCCGCGGCCGGGCACGGACTTGACCCGCAGCGTGTCCATAAAGCTCTCCATGATCGTAAAGCCCATGCCGCTGCGCTCCTCCCCGCCGGTGGTGTACATCGGCGTGCGTGCCTGCGCCACGTCCGCGATGCCGACGCCGTGATCCTTGACGGCGATCTCCAGCCGCTCGTCCGGCAGAATGCGCACGCGTACCTGCACCGTGCCGAGCACGTCCGGATAGGCGTGCACGACGGCGTTCGTCACGGCCTCGGACACGGCGGTCTTGATGTCGCCGAGCTCGGCAAGCGTCGGGTCGAGCTGTGCGGCAAAGGCCGCTACTGCCGCGCGCGCAAAGCCCTCGTTCACGCTGCGCGCCGGAAACTCCAGCTTCATGTAATTCTTTTGCGTCAACACTGTTCACACTCCTTTTCCCGGTCGTCAAGCACCGGGACGATCTTCGTCAGCCCCGCAACATCCAGCACCCGCCGCACCTGCCCCGGCACGCCCGAGAGCGCCAGCGCGCCGCCCGTCTGCCGCAGGAGACGGTCGGTCTTGAGGATGACCGCGATCCCGGAGCTGTCCATAAAGCTCACCCCCGTCAGGTCGAGCACGCAGCGGCGCGGCAGATATTCCTCCACGGCGTCCTCGATGCCGGGCATGACCGTCTGCGCCGCCGCATGATCGAGTTCGCCCACCAGCCGCAGCGTCAGGCAGCGGCCATCATCATGCGTTATGATCCGCATCTGCTTGTCCCTCCTATTCTAAAAGAAAAACACCGCATACGGCCGAAGCCGTATACGGTGTTATTGTAGCGTAATGCCGCTGTGGTTTTTTGTCGGACGCGGGGACTCAGCCGAGGTTTTTCAGGCTGGCCTCGAGATTTTCCACGAGCGCCTTCGCCTTCTCGGCGCGCTCGCGCTCCGTCTGCACGACGGCCTCCGGCGCGCGGGAGACGAAGTTCTCGTTCGAGAGCTTGCGCATCTGACCCTCGTAATTCTTGCGCGCCTTTTCGAGCTCCTTTTCCAGACGCGCGCGCTCCTTGTCGAGGTCGATGAGCTCGGCCATCGGCATGAAGAGCTTGGCCTCCTCCGTGACGACGGAGACCATGTGCTCGGCATCCGCCGGCAGCGCGCTGCTGATGGTGATCTGCTCGGCATAGGCGAGCTTCGAGATATAGCTCTCGCCGCTGCGGAAGGCGTCCTGCCGCTCGGTCGTGATGAACAGGTGCGCCTTTCTGCTCGGCGGCACGTTCATCTCGGCGCGGCGGCTGCGCACGGCGCGGATGGCGTTCATGACCATCTCAAAGTCGCGCTCCTCGGCCGGGAAAGCGAGAGGCTCGGTATACTCCGGATAGCGGGCGATCATGAGCGCCTCGCCGTCATGCGGCAGCGCCTGCCAGATCTCCTCGGTGATAAACGGCATGAACGGGTGCAAAAGCTTGAGGATATCCGTCAGGACATACAGCAGCACCTGCTGCGCACTGCGTGCGCGCGCTTCGTCACCGCTGTTGAGACGGGGCTTGGTGAGCTCGATATACCAGTCGCAGTACGTGTCCCAGATGAAGTCGTAGATCTTCGCCGCGGCGATGCCGATCTCGTACTTATCGAGGTTCTCGCACACTTCCTTCGAGAGCGTGTTGAGCTTCGAGAGCACCCACTTGTCCTCGAGCTCGAGCGTCTCGGGCAGCTCGTTTTTGTCGATGGTGAGGTTCATCATCACAAAGCGCGATGCGTTCCAGAGCTTGTTGGCGAAGTTGCGCATGGCGCCGCACTTTTCAACGTAGAAGCGCATATCGTTTCCGGGGCTGTTGCCCGTGATGAGGTTGAAGCGCAGCGCGTCGGCGCCGTAGGTGTCGGCCATCTCGAGCGGGTCGATGCCGTTGCCGAGGGACTTGGACATTTTGCGTCCCTTATCGTCGCGCACGAGGCCGTGGATGAACACCGTCGGGAACGGGATGTCCTGCATCTGCTCAAGGCCGGAGAAGATCATACGTGCGACCCAGAAGAAGATGATGTCATAGCCCGTGACCATGACGCTCGTCGGATACCAGAACTTGAGATCCTCGGCGCTCTTATCCGGCCAGCCGAGGGTGGAAAACGGCCAGAGCGCGGAGCTGAACCATGTGTCGAGCACGTCGGGATCGCGGTGGATATGCTTGCTGTGGCAGGCCTCGCACTCGCAGGCGTCGGTGCGCGAGACGGTGACATGACCGCAGTCGTCGCAATACCACGCCGGGATCTGATGACCCCACCAGAGCTGACGGGAGATGCACCAGTCGTGCACGTTCTCCATCCAGTTATAATAGGTCTTGCTGAAGCGCTCGGGCACGAACTTGATGCGCCCGTCGCGCACGGCCTCGATGGCGGGCTCGGCCAGCGGCTTCATCTTGACGAACCACTGGGGGCTCGTCATCGGCTCGACCGTCGTGCCGCAGCGGTAGCACGTGCCGACGTTGTGATTGTAGGGCTCGGTCTTGATGAGGTAGCCCTGCTCCTCGAGATCGGCCACAATGGCCTTGCGGGCCTCGTAGCGGTCGAGACCGTTATACTTGCCGCCGTTGATGACACGGGCGTCTTCGTCAAAGATCAGGATCTGCTCCAGACCGTGGCGCAGACCGACCTCGTAGTCGTTCGGGTCGTGGCAGGGCGTCATCTTGACGCAGCCGGTGCCGAAATCAAGCTCGACATAATCATCGGCCACGATGGGCAGCTCACGGCCCACGAGCGGCAGGATCGCCGTCTTGCCGACGAGGTGCTGATAGCGCTCGTCCGCCGGGTTGACCGCAATGCCGGTGTCGCCGAGCATGGTCTCCGGACGGGTGGTGGCAATGGTGAGATAGTCGTCGCTGTCCTTGAGCGGGTAGCGGATATACCAGAACGCGCCGGGCATATCCTTGTATTCGACCTCGGCGTCAGACAGGGCGGTGCGGCAGTGCGGGCACCAGTTGATGATGCGGTTGCCCTTGTAGATCAGGCCCTTTTCATACAGCTCGCAAAACGTCTCACGCACGGCCTTCGAGCAGCCCTCATCCATGGTAAAGCGGCTGCGATCCCAGTCGCAGGACACGCCGAGCGACTTCTGCTGCTCGACGATGCGGTTGCCGTACTGCTTTTTCCACGCCCAGACGCGCTCCAGAAATGCATCACGGCCGAGATCGTAGCGGGTCAGACCCTCTTCCTTGCGCAGCATCTCCTCGACCTTGATCTGCGTGGCGATGCCGGCGTGATCCGTGCCGGGCACCCAGAGCGCGGCATAGCCCTGCATGCGCTTATAGCGCGTGAGGATGTCCTGCAGCGTCGCGTCGAGCGCGTGGCCCATGTGCAGCTGACCCGTAACATTCGGGGGCGGCATTACAATGGAAAACGGCTTTTTGTCCGGATCGGCTTTGCCGGCAAAATAGCCGCCGCGCATCCACATGTCATAAATCTTCTTCTCGACCTGTTTGGGGTCGTAGACCTTCGGAAGCTCTTTCATGGCTCTCCTCCTTTGCTTCATAACCAGTCCATTATCGCGTATGGTCGGTGCGGTAATCTCCAGCTGATCCGGAGCATCCTGCACCGGCTTGCGGATTTCCTCCTCGCTCATTTCTGCCGGAGCAAATTCCTTATAGACATCCAGCTGATACTGGCATTCCTTGCGAATGTCATCGCGGTCAGCCGGAGCAGCTTCCATTGCCTCACGCGTCTGCTTGATTTCCTTCTGGATGATGGCGTTCTCCTCTTCTTCGGTCAGATCTGCACGCTTGTCCTTTGCCTTCGCCTCGAGGGCAGACAGCAGCAGCGACAGCGCTGCCTTGCGTTCTGCATCCTTCGCCTTCGTTGCAGCCATCATCTGCTGCTGAACTTCATTTATCTTAGACACGATAATTTCCTCCCATATCATTTTGTGGGATTTATTTTTCGCCAATCAGGACACCCAATCTGCATCGGCGCAGCAGCCGCGTCAAATAATCCGATGCCAGATATGCCGCGGCAGCAATGCCAATGCACAATACCCACGGCTGTATATCCCGCTGCCCCAGCCAGACATACAGCACATAAATGATCATTGGATGAAACAGATAAATGCCAAATCCATTCTTGATTTGCTTTTTGACCCATGCACACTGCATGATGGGCTTGGGCATATAATATGTTGCGCCGATGGCAAAACAGCCGCCGAACAGCGCTTTGATCATGCGCATATGCCAAGCCGTCCGCTCACTGAGCACAAGCAATGCTGCCAGACAAATTACAATGACCGCCGGATGCTTGAGATACTTCATCACGGTGTCATACTGCATGTGAAAACAGTATCCGAAGTAGAAAAATATCAGATAAAATGCACAGCTGCTCAGCGAGAAGAAATATGGCGCTCTGCCGGATTCATGGGAAACGACAAGCAGCAGCGCAATGGTGAGGACGCACACAATCGGATGCCGCAAAATCTTTCCGCCGGTATGCGAACCATGCGGCATCATGTTTTCCGCCACAGCTTTGACTGCGCCGCACACGACAACACCTCAAACAGAGCAAGGATATACCAAAGATGCCTGTTATTGTGCGCCAGAACAATGCCGTCCCAGCAGTAGCGCAGATAGGATTGATCGGTAAAGCCCAAGAGGCACATGATCGGTGCTACATAACAAATACCAAAAAACAAATACGGAATCAGCAGGCGAATCGCCTTGTTTTTCAAGAACCGTGCGGTGTCCTGATATTTTTGATAGTCATGAATGCACAGCGCATATACCATACCGGAAACCGACATGTACAGCGGCATATGAAACGAATAGATGATATTGGTCAAATGATCGAGTCCGTCACTGGCATTGCATGGAATGACCACGCCGGTTCCCGTATACATTCTGGATGCATGCGCCAAAACGACCAAAAAAGTCGCCACAAATTTTATTGCATCGTAATGGTTTGATTTGTCAGCGGCGTCCCAGTGTTGCATCTTGATTTTCACCCACTCCTTCTTTCTGCACAAAAGTAACTAAGATTGCCGGGGCACAAAAAAACGCCCCGAAACGAACTGTTTCAGGGCGATCGAAACCGCGGTACCACCTGAATTCCACGCAGACGCGTGACACTCTTGTCTCTGTAACGGGAGAACCCGGCCGCCCTACTCCGTTCAGGCAGGCTGCTCCGGGGCGACCTTCATCTCCGGCATCCGAAAGGCTCGCACCAACCGCCTTCTCTCTGACATCCGCCGGGAGACTACTCCTCCCCTTCTTCGCATATGGATGCAAAAATTATAGGCTCTGCAGCATCGTTTGTCAAGCGTTTCTGAGCCAGCGCACAACGGAAAGTGCCGCGCGGTTGCCCTCGCCGACCGCCGCCGGGATCTGATAGGGTGCACCGGTGCAGTCTCCGGCCGCGAAAACGCCCGGAATGCTCGCCGCGCAGTCATCGTCCACGACGATGTGACCGTTATCCGTCGCCAGGCCGGGCAGGAGCGTATCGGCTGCAAATCCCGCGCGCAGGATAAAGACGACATCCGCCGGCTCAGCCGTGCCGTCGACCACGAGCGTATCGGCGCGCTCGGCGCCGCGGATCTCAAAGCGGTGCTTTTTCCCGTCGTAATAGTGCACGTCGCAGCCGATCTCCCGCAGGAAGCCGGCCTCCTCCGGCGCGTCCGCCGCGAGACCGATGACCGCCGCGCGCTTGCCGCGATAGAGCATCCCGTCGCAGGTGGCGCAATAGCTCACGCCGCGGCCGAGAAACTCCGCCTCGCCCGGAAACGTGCCGCGCTGGGCAATACCGGTCGCCAGCAGCAGCGCCCTGCCCTCTGCAAATTCCTTGCCCGCCGAGACGCCGAACGTCTTGCCCATCGGCATCGCCGAGAGCGCCCGCTCGCGCAAAATGTCCGCACCGAGCGCACGCGCCTGCTGCGTCATGGTCTCGAGCAGCGCAGGGCCGGATACATCCGGCACGCCGGGATAGTTCGTGACATGCCCGGCCTTATACAGCGCGCTGTCAGCCGCGCCGCCGCAGATCACGCACACGGACAGGTTCCGGTTGCGCGCGGTCATGGCCGTCGACAGCCCCGCAGGCCCGCCGCCGATGATGAGCAGATCGTACATGGCTCATACCTCCGATTCAGTTGTTTTTACCTGATTATATATTTCTTTTTGGATATTGTAAACAGAAATCGAATCGTGTATAATACTTCTGCAATATTAAGTGGAGTTGAAATAACACTATGGATGATACCAAAAACTTTATCGAAGCCTTTGTCGAAGCCGATCTCGCGCCGGGCGGCCGTTTCGCCGGCCAGACTATTCACACCCGCTTCCCGCCTGAGCCGAACGGCTACCTGCACATCGGTCACTGCAAGGCGCTGTGCATCGATTTCGGCACAGCCGAGAAATTCGGCGGCATCTGCAACCTGCGCATGGACGACACGAACCCTTCTAAGGAGGACAACGAGTTCGTCGAGGCCATTCAGGAGGATATCCACTGGCTCGGCTTTGACTGGGACGACCGGTTTTTCTTCGGCTCAGACTACTTCGAGAAGGACTATGAATACGCCGTCGAGCTCATTAAGAAGGGGCTCGCCTATGTGTGCGAGCTGACGCCGGAGCAGTTCCGCGAGTACCGCGGAGACGTGAACACCCCCGCCGTCAGCCCGTGGCGCGACCGTCCGGTCGAGGAGAGTCTCGACCTCTTTGCGCGTATGCGCGCCGGTGAGTTCCCGGAGGGCAAGTACACCCTGCGTGCGAAGATCGACCTCGCATCCGGCAACTTCAATATGCGAGACCCCGTGCTCTACCGCATCCGCTATATTGAGCACCACCGTCAGGGCACGAAGTGGTGCATCTTCCCGATGTATGACTTCGCGCACCCGATCCAGGACGCGCTCGAGGGCATCACGCACTCGCTCTGCTCGCTGGAGTATGAGGATCACCGCCCGCTCTACGACTGGGTGGTCGACAACGTGTCCGTGCCGTGCAAGCCGCGCCAGATCGAGTTTGCGCGTCTCGGCATCAACTACACCGTCATGTCCAAGCGCAAGCTGCGCCGCCTCGTCGAGGAGGGCTACGTCTCCGGCTGGGACGATCCGCGTATGCCGACGCTGTGCGGTCTGCGCCGCCGCGGCTACACGCCCGCGTCCATCCGCAATTTCTGTGAGCGCATCGGCGTGTCCAAGGTCGCGTCCACGGTCGACTACAGCTTCCTGGAGCACTGCCTGCGTGAGGATCTCAACCTCCACGCCCAGCGCGCCATGGCCGTGCTGCACCCGGTGAAGCTGCGCATCACGAACTATCCCGAGGGTCAGAGCGAGACGTTCGCCGTCGAAAACAATCCCGAGGACGAAAACGCCGGCACGCGCGACGTGACGTTCTCCAACGAGCTGTGGATCGAGGCCGACGACTTCATGGAGGAGCCGCCGAAGAAATACAACCGCCTCTTCCCCGGCAACGAGGTGCGCATCAAGGGCGCGTACATCGTGCGCTGCACCGGCTGCGTCAAGGACGCGGACGGCAACGTGACGGAGGTGCTGTGCGAGTACGATCCCGAGACCCGCGGCGGCAACACGCCCGACGGACGCAAGGTGCGCGGCACGATCCACTGGGTCGATGCGCACAACTGCGCCGACGCCGAGGTGCGCCTGTACGACAACCTCTTTGCCGACGCAGACCCCGAGGGTGACGGCAAGGACTATCTCGAGTGCCTGAATCCGGACTCGCTGTCCGTGCTCACCGGCTGCAAGGTCGAGCGGATGCTTGCTGGCGCCGAGGCCCCGGCAGCGTTCCAGTTTTTGCGCCTCGGCTACTTCGCCGTGGACAATAAGGACTCGGCCCCGGAGCACCTGGTCTTTAACCGCGCCGTCGCGCTCAAGGACAGCTTCAAGAAGGCCTGAATGTAAATATTTACGATTTATCTCTCCCGTTTGTCACGGGAGGGATATTTTTTGTGGCGAAATCGTGAATTTCTTATTGACAACTGTCGCCCATGGTGGTATTTTACGCAGGATGATATTTTTAAGTCGGTACGAGATACCGGCAAGGTGTCACGGCTAATGGAATCACGGTGGGAGTCACTATGTGCTCTCCCTGCGCGCTGCCGCCTTGTCTGGACTCGGACAGGGCGTTTTTCTATGCACGGAGGCATCGCTGTGGAGCTCAAATGCAAGGCGAAGATCATGGATGCGGCCGCGATCGACCGCACGCTCGTGCGCATCGCGCATGAGATCCTTGAAAAGAACGACGGCACGGAGGATCTGTGCCTGATCGGCATCCACACGCGCGGCGTGCCGCTGGCGCGCAGGCTGGCCGGGAACATTGCGCGCATCGACGGTGTGCAGCTGCCGGTCGGTGAGCTGGACATCTCGCTCTACCGTGACGATCTGAGTCCGGCTGCGGATACGCCGGTGCTCAACCGCACCGATGTCCCCTTCCCGGTTGCGGGCAAAACCGTCGTGCTGGTCGACGATGTCATCTACACCTGCCGCACGGCACGCGCGGCACTCGACGCCGTGATGCGCCTCGGCCGTCCGGCGCGCATCCAGCTCTTCGCCCTGATCGACCGCGGTCATTCGGAGCTGCCGATCAAGGCCACCTACGTGGGCAAAAATATCCCGACCGCCAAGAGCGAGATCGTGGCCGTCCGCCTGCAGGAGACGGACGGGGAAAACAGTGTCTGCATCCTCGAGAGAGGATAAAGAATAGATTAAATTTTCACGGGAGGAAAAAATCTATGAACAACAAATCCATCGGCACCGAGCCGGTGTACGACGCACGTACACTCGGCGCGCCCAGAATGTTCATTCTGGGTCTCCAGCACATGTTCGCCATGTTCGGCGCGACCGTCCTCGTCCCGGCGCTCTCCGGCCTCGACGTCGCAACCACGCTGCTGTTCGCCGGCCTCGGCACGCTGCTGTTCCACCTGCTGACCAAGGGCAAAGTCCCGGCCTTCCTCGGCAGCTCGTTCGCCTTCATCGGCGGCTACAACGCCGTGCGCACCATCGGGACGAATCCGGACGGCTCCGCGATCTATAATAATGACCTGCTGGCCTACGCCTGCTTCGGCGTCGCCATCGCGGGCCTGATGTACATCATCCTGTCGACCCTGTTCAAGGTCTTCGGCGTCAAGAAAGTCATGCGCTACTTCCCGCCGATCGTCACCGGCCCGATCATCATCGCCATCGGCCTGACGCTGTCCTCTTCCGCCATCACCAACTGCCGTGCCAACTGGCTTGTCGCCGTCGTCGCGATCCTGATCGTCATCGGCTTCAACATGTGGGGCAAGGGCATGACCAAGATCATCCCGATCCTGCTCGGCGTGCTCGGCTCCTATATCTTCGCACTCATCGTTGACCCCGCGGAGCGTGCCTCCGTCGCCGCTGCCGTCAGCAGCGCCAAGTGGTTCGGTCTGCCAATCTTCTGGAAAAACAGCGTGTTTCACCTCTTTGCCGGCCCGGTCGACAGCGGCGTCCTCTGGTCCGCCGTGCTGACGGTCGTGCCCCTGTCCCTTGCCACCATGGTCGAGCACATCGGCGACATCTGCGCCATCTCCTCCACCTGCGGCAAGAACTTCATGGTCGACCCCGGCTTCCACCGCACCCTGCTCGGTGACGGCCTGGCCACCACGCTCGCTTCCCTCTTCGGCGCTCCGGCCAACACCACTTACGGCGAGAACACCGGCGTGCTTGCCCTGTCCCGCGTCTACGATCCGCGCGTCATCCGCATCGCTGCCTGCATCGCGATCGTCGTGTCCTTCTGCCCGAAATTCGCGGCCCTCGTGTCCGCCATGCCGACGGCCACCATCGGCGGCGTGTCCCTCGTGCTCTACGGCATGATCTCTGCCGTCGGCGTGCGCAACGTCGTCGAGAACAAGGTCGACTTCACCAACACCCGCAACGTCATCATCGCCGCGCTCATCCTCGTGCTCGCCATCGGCATCACCTACTCCGGCAGCATCCAGATCGGCGTCGTATCCCTGTCGGGCCTGGCTGTTTCTTCCATCGTCGGTATCCTGCTCAACGCCATCCTGCCCGGTAACGACTACGAGTTTGACGCTACCGCCGGCTCCGATGCTGCTACCAGCGGCAACCTGCAGGTCTGATTCCGGTAATGCGTCCAGTTTTCCGCAAGGGAATTTGGACATTCTGCCAGATTTTAATAAGTAGGAATAATTCTTAAAAATATACTTGACTAACTAGGAATTATTCGCTATAATAGAGCCATGGAAAGGGAAGTGCACAAAGCGCAAAGCTCCTTCCGTGGCTCTTTCTATACCCGGCAGCGCGGCTGCCCCGCATAGAAACAACAGGCGGGTGGTTTCCGTCCTGTGTTATTTTTAACAGATCGAATGGAGGTAAATTCTTATGAAGAAATACGTTTGCACCGTTTGTGGTTATATCGCTGAGGGTGAGATCCCCGCTCAGTGCCCCGTTTGCAAGGCTCCCGCTTCCGCTTTTGTGGAGAAGACCGGCAACACCTATGTTACCGAGCACGTTGTTGGCATCGGCAAGGCAGAGGGCGTGCCGCAGGAGATCGTTGATGGTCTGCGCGCTAACTTCGAGGGCGAGTGCAGCGAGGTCGGTATGTATCTGGCTATGGCTCGCGTGGCAGAGCGTGAGGGCTACCCCGAGATCGCCGAGGCCTACAAGCGTTATGCTTACGAGGAAGCTGACCACGCATCCCGCTTTGCAGAGCTGCTGGGCGAGGTCGTGACCGACAGCACCAAGAAGAACCTGATGATGCGTGCCGAGGCCGAGTGCGGTGCCTGCGCCGGTAAGATGGATCTGGCCAAGAAGGCTAAGGCGCTGAATCTGGACGCCATCCACGACACTGTCCACGAGATGGCAAAGGATGAAGCTCGTCACGGCCGCGGCTTCGAGGGCCTGCTGAAGCGCTACTTCAACACCGAAGTCTGATAAGGGTTCCCCAGTTATCTATGCTGCCCGCTGCAAGGACATTCCGCCTTGCAGCGGGCTTTTTTGACGTTTCAGGCTTAAAAAGCGGCGCAGAAACTCCGCAGATTTCCCCCTACATAACGCAATAAATTAAGCTGTTTACAGAATAAATGTTCAAATCTGTTCTTGCCTGTTTTTAATGGTCGAGAACAGATTTTTTTATTTGGTGGGCAAACTGTGGGCAAAACTCGCTGATTTGTTCAGTTCTGACCTCTTTTTTTGCTTTTTGCCCACATAAAGTCCGAAAGCTGGCTTGTGGCCTAGAAAAATCGGCTATAAATATAATTCTCGATGTGGGCAGACTATTTGACTGTTATCTGTAAAAATGCCATTTCTGGTAACGCCTGAAGATACGCAAAGCGAACGCGGCGCGCATTCAGAATCGTCCCGTTACAAAAAAGGCAGCTGCGCAGAAATCCACGCAGCTGCCTTTTGCATTTTCGCCTTACTGAATGCCGGTAACAGGATAATCCTGTGCTTCTACGGCCTTCTTCAGCACCTCATCGTCTACTTCGGCGTTCAGGGTAACGATAGCAGTACCGGCTTCGTGGCTGACAACAGCCTCGTCCACCTGCGGCAGAGCCTCCAGCGCCTTCTTGACGCGGGCTTCACAGTGATGGCACATCATGCCTTCTACGGTCAGGGTCTTTTTCATAGCGGTCTCCTCCTTTTGATTGGATGCAGTTGTATCTTCCTCCGCTGCGGGCTGCACAAGGGCAGCGGGCAGGGCAGGGACGTGTTTGGGCGGGTGGTCACGCTTTGCGCTGTGCAGGTCAAACAGGTTCAGCCGCAAGGCGTTGCTCACCACGCAGAAGCTGGAAAGGCTCATGGCAGCTGCGCCGAACATGGGGTTCAGCGTCAGCCCCAAGGGAATGAACACACCGGCTGCCAGCGGGATACCGATGATGTTGTAGATGAATGCCCAGAACAGGTTTTCGTGAATGTTGCGCAGGGAAGCGCGGCTCAGCCGGATGGCGGCGGGCACGTCCGAAAGCTTGGAGTTCATCAGCACTACGTCCGCAGCGTCAATGGCTACGTCCGTGCCTGCGCC
>ENA-OPCA01001552-OPCA01001552.1-human-gut-metagenome-genome-assembly--contig:-NODE-1552-length-17318-cov-2.609164_pt1 | contig 17318 bp, 12 predicted proteins | sample MGYA00241076_ERZ501468 | MGnify/ENA primary metagenome ERZ501468 (study PRJEB25962, sample SAMEA2042633) | human gut metagenome | biome: human gut; feature: human-associated habitat; material: faeces... | reverse complement strand
CGTTTTATTGGTAATAAAAAATAAGTATTTCGTAAACCGTGGATAAAAGAATTTCTTCTTTAATCCGAACGCAAAGTTAGTCGTTTTATTTCAGTTATGCAATGTACTTACCTAAACTTTTTATGGGCTTTTAATGATATTTTTTATGTATCTCTCTGTTTTGTAATCTCTACATGCCAAAAAGTTTTTCATCTTCCGGAAGAATGATTTATCTTTGCAGACAGATGTATAACCAAGAAACCATAAATGGTGGTTAATAATAAATAGGTATATGGAAGTGTGCGAAATAACAGTAACTGATGCTGCCTTGCGAAAAGGAGCGGAAGAGGGAATGGACGGCTTTTTGCAGGTTTTTATTGACAAATATCTGGAGGTAACCGGTGGTGAAATAAATAAGGAAACCATGCCTTTGCTCAATGGCTGGCAACATTCTTTGCTGGGATATCATTTCTTCCGTCAGGAAGTGATGGAAGGTGGCTTTGTACAGCTGATCCAGAACGGATATGGACCTTATATTTTCGACAATCCTTTTGCAAAGGCGATGAGACTTTTTGGTGCCAAGGATTTCTCAAAACTGCTTTATGAGGCAAAAAAGATCTATGATGCAAATCGGGAAGATCTGGAGCGAGATTGTACGGATGATGAATTTATGGCAAAATATGAAAAATATGAGGCTTTTGACGATTTGGAAGAATCATATATGGATATGGAAGAAATAGTTACGGCAAAGATTGCAGAGTATGTTGATGAGCATCTGGATCAGTTTGCGAAGATTGTAGAATGATAACAGATGTTAAATAGATAATGCTGATGCAGTCTTTGAAGGAGGTAATCATTTATCTGAGTGAATAAAAGAAAAAATTAATGCTAATAAAATAATGAAATGATTATGAAAAAAACGGGATTGGCAGTATTTTTTGCTGCATTGATGAGTGTATTAGGATTGACTTCGTGCCTGAATGGAGACGGAGATACTTCCGGAGTTGGACAGGCATGGGTAAAGGTTTCCGGTTTTCCTGGATTTTATACGTTTACGACGGCTGATGGATATACGATTAATCCAACCAATCAGAGTGTATTGACTTCTGAACTCGGTGCTGATTATGCATATTTGATTTATCAGTATGATGAAACCAGTCTGGTAGAAGGTTCCAAGGAAATGAATGTTGCTTTGACCGGATGTATGCCGATTAAGACGGCTAATGCTTATTCGTCGGTAGAGCAGATGGATTCATTGTATGCCAATGCTCCTCTTTCTTCCGTAAGCGAACAGACTGGTCCTCTGTTCTGGGATAAAGAAAATGTTTTTGTTCCGATCAGCTATTATATCACTCAGACTTCTGATGATACGGCTAAGAATACAGAGTTGAACAAGCATAATTTCCAGATTTATTATGATGTGAACGGAGGAAGTGATACAGAATTGGTACTGAAACTTCGTCACAATGTTGCTGATCCTGACAATAACTCAAAACGTCTTGTTTCTGTATGGGAATATAAACATTTCAATCTGGCTCAGGCTTTGAACGCTTTTTCAATGGCTAAAGGCAGACAGCCTTCTACAATCTCAATTGAATATGAAAAAGGATATTCTGGCGATTATACAGCTGGAAACATTCAGTTGACAAAGCATTCTATCGATTATCAGAGTATCCTGGATGCGTTGAATAGTTCTCAGAAATAACTAGGTGTAAAAACATTCAGAAAGAGGCTGGACTTAAGGATGAGTTCAGTCTCTTTTTTTATGGAGATATCATTCTTTTTTTATACATTTGCGATTCATTTGATTATTAACGTAAAAAAAGAAACATTGAATTATAAAGATTTATTTCAAAAAGTCATATCCCTTTTGTCTGCTCCAGGAAAGGCATGGGATGAGATCGAGCAGCGGTCTGAAGGACGGGCTGTCATGACTTCCTTTGTTTATCCGTTGATTGGCTTGTGTGGCTTGTCAGAGTTTATCGGAACATTTATCGGAAAAGATTTTTCATCCGTTATGTTCCAGGTAGCCTTGACTCGTTGTTGTGCTGTAGCTGTAGCTTTGTTCGGTGGTTTTTTTCTTTCAGCTTATTTATTGGATAAGTTGAATCATAACTGGCTGGGAGGGAAAGATTCTTACGACCGGATACTTGTGTTTGTGGGCTATTCTATGGTAGTTACTTTTGTATTGAATATCGTCAGTGGACTGTTTTCTATAGTTGTACTGCACTGGATATTGCAAATATATACCATTGTAATTGTATTCGAGGGGGTACGCAGATGGCTTAAGGTTGAGGAGAACAAACAGACTGCCTTTACTCTTGTGGCTACTATCATCATTTTGGTGTGTCCTGCTATTATCGAATTTATATTTAATAAGTTATCAGTAATATTGAATTAATGAAAACAAACGCCGGTAATATAAATATTAAGAATAAACGTGCTTCGTTCGACTATGAGTTTATCGATACGTACACAGCCGGAATTGTGTTGACCGGAACTGAGATAAAGTCTATTCGTCAGGGAAAAGCAAGTTTGGTTGATACGTTTTGTTTCTTTTCCCGTGGAGAGTTGTGGGTAAAGAATATGCATATAGCTGAATATTTTTACGGTTCGTACAACAATCATTCAGCTCGTCGGGACCGTAAGTTGTTGCTGACGAAAAAAGAACTTCGTAAACTTGAACGTACTTCTGCCGAGCCTGGATTTACCATTGTTCCGACTCGTCTGTATATTAATGAAAAAGGGTTGGCGAAGGTTGTGATTGCTTTGGCAAAAGGTAAGAAACAATACGATAAACGCCAGACGTTGAAAGAAAAAGAAGATAAGCGTATGATGGATCGCATGTTCAAGCGATGATCGGGAAAGATGGTGCAGACAATTACAGTTTATATAAGTTGTCTGCATCGTGCTTTGGGCATATGAGGAAAACGATTCCCTGTGTTTTAAATTTAAATAGAGCTTTTTCAAAATGCAACAACTAATAAACGAACGTATTCTCGTGCTCGACGGAGCCATGGGAACGATGATACAGCAATACAACCTTTCGGAAGCTGATTTTCGGGGAGAGCGTTTCAAGGATCTTCCAGGATTGCTGAAAGGAAACAATGATATGTTGTGCCTGACTCGGCCAGATGTTATAGAGGAAATACACCGTAAGTATTTAGAGGCAGGAGCTGATATCATCGAAACAAATACATTTAATGCAACTGCTGTTTCGATGGCAGATTATCATATGCAGGCTTATTGCCGTGAGATAAATCTTGCGGCAGCTCGTCTGGCCCGTAAAATTGCTGATGAATATACAGCGAGAACTCCCGAAAAGCCACGTTTTGTTGCCGGTTCGGTAGGACCGACCAACAAAACTTGCTCGATGAGTCCGGATGTAAATAATCCCGCTTTTCGTGCATTGACATTCGATGAACTTTCTGAAGCTTACCGTGAACAAATGGAGGCTTTGCTTGAAGGGGGAGTAGATGCTATTCTGATAGAAACAATTTTCGATACACTGAATGCGAAAGCTGCTGTTCTGGCCGCAGAAACAGCTATGCAGAATTTGGGAAGAAAAGTTCCTTTGATGCTTTCTGTTACGGTTTCGGATGTTGCTGGACGCACGTTGTCGGGACAGACGCTTGATGCGTTTTTGGCTTCGGTACAGCATGCTGATATCTTTTCCATCGGACTGAACTGCTCTTTTGGTGTCAGACAGTTGAAACCTTTCCTGGAGCAGTTGGCCCGTCGTGCTCCTTATTATATAAGTGCTTACCCTAATGCCGGACTTCCTAATAGTCTGGGGCAATACGACCAGACACCCGAAGAAATGGCTGCCGAAGTCAAGGAGTATATCGATGAAGGACTGGTGAATATAATCGGTGGATGCTGTGGTACTACCGAAGCATATATTGCCAAGTATCAGGAACTTATTAAAGATGCCAAACCTCATGTGCCTGCTCCGAAACCAGATTATCTCTGGCTTTCCGGGCTGGAACTGTTGGAAGTGACTCCTGAAATTAATTTTGTCAACGTGGGTGAGCGCTGTAATGTGGCCGGTTCACGTAAGTTTCTTCGTTTGATAAACGAAAAGAAATACGATGAAGCTTTGTCGATAGCCCGCAAGCAGGTAGAAGACGGCGCGTTGGTTATCGATGTCAACATGGACGACGGATTGCTTGATGCTGCTGAGGAGATGACAACCTTCCTCAATCTGGTTGCATCAGAACCGGATATTGCCCGTGTGCCTGTTATGATAGACTCTTCCAAGTGGGAAGTTATTCTGGCAGGACTGAAATGTGTGCAGGGAAAATGTATCGTCAACTCTATTTCACTGAAAGAAGGCGAAGAAGCTTTTGTTGAGCACGCCCGTATCGTCAAGCAGTACGGGGCGGCAGTCATCGTAATGGCTTTCGACGAGAAAGGACAGGCCGATACATTTGAACGGAAGATAGAAGTTTGCGAACGGGCTTATCGTATTCTTACAGAGAAGGTCGGTTTCCGTCCTCAGGATATAATCTTCGATCCGAACGTGCTGGCAGTGGCTACTGGTATCGAGGAACATAATAACTATGCTGTCGATTTTATTAAAGCTACAGGTTGGATTCGTCGTCACCTTCCGGGCGCACACGTCAGCGGAGGAGTAAGTAATCTTTCTTTCTCTTTCCGTGGCAACAATTATATACGTGAGGCAATGCATGCAGTATTCCTTTATCATGCTATTCAGCTGGGTATGGATATGGGTATTGTCAATCCGGGAACTTCTGTACTTTATACAGATATACCTTCGGATATCCTGGAACGGATTGAGGATGTGGTGCTGAACCGTCGTCCGGATGCAGCTGAACGCTTGATTGAAACAGCTGAAAAACTGAAAGCGGAAAAGGAGAACTCGGGTGAGCAGCAAACAGCCAGTTCACATCTTGCCTGGCGTGAAGGGACGACTGTAGAAGAACGTTTACAATACGCACTGGTAAAGGGTCTTGGCGATTATCTGGATGAAGACTTGCATGAAGCACTTGCCAAATATCCGGATGCTGTCAGCATTATCGAGGGTCCGCTTATGTCGGGAATGAATCATGTCGGTGATTTATTCGGTTCCGGTAAGATGTTCTTGCCTCAGGTTGTAAAGACAGCACGTACTATGAAAAAAGCTGTAGCTATCCTTCAGCCCTATATTGAGGCGGAAAAAAAGGAAGGGGCACGCAGTGCAGGAAAAGTGCTGTTGGCTACAGTAAAGGGAGATGTACACGATATCGGTAAGAATATTGTTTCTGTGGTTATGGCATGCAATAATTACGAAATTATCGACTTGGGCGTAATGGTTCCTGCTGAAAAGATTGTTGAAACGGCTATTCGTGAGAAGGTAGATATTATCGGCTTTAGCGGACTTATTACACCGTCGCTGGAAGAAATGGTGCATGTCGTTTCAGAACTGGAACGTGCCGGACTTGATATTCCTGTAATGATTGGCGGTGCTACAACTTCCAAACTTCATACAGCTTTGAAGATTGCTCCGGTTTATCATGCTCCGGTAGTATATATGAAAGATGCTTCACTGAATGCTCCGGTGGCAGCACGCCTGATGAATCTTGATCTTCGAAGTACATTTGCAGAAGAACTGGAAAGTGAATACCGTGAGCTTCGTGAAAAAAATAAGACCAAACAGGTAAAGACGGTTTCACTCGAGGAAGCACAGAAAAATAAATTGAATCTCTGGGAATAGTCTTTGTAGACAAACTGATTTATATTCTGTTATAAGGCATGGCATATCAAATTTTTAGTGATATGTCATGCCTTTTTCCGTATTCTTTGTATTTTTATCACCATATTGAAAAACACGACATGATAATGAAAACACAATTTTGTTCTTTTTTACTTTGCTGGATAATCTTTTGTGAGTTTTTGCCGGCTCAGTCTGTATGCGGATATCGTTCGTTGGATGTTACAAATCCTATAGAGTTTTTAGGAAATAAGATTCTCTATGAAGGAAAGGAAATAGAGCTGGGAGAGAAAACCTTTTTTATCGATGGGCAGCTGTCCGATGAAGTGACGGCCAGATATCCTTTTGTTTTCAATAGCTTTAATGAAGCAGCCAAGGCTTTTGTTGCCGGAACAGAAGCAGAGCCTATGAAAGTATATATAGCTCCTTATGTATATTGGATTGATAATCCTGATGATCCTCAGGTCAGGGTAGGAAAAGACGGTAAAGAACCTTTCGGACTAGTAGTAAAATGTCCTTATCTGCATCTTGTCGGGTTAACCAAAAATCCTGAAAATGTTGTGCTTGCCTCCAGTCGCGGTCAGACACAGGGAGCTGTAGGAAATTTCACGATGTTCGATTTCTGGGGAGATGGTCTGTCGGTGAAGAATCTTACGATGGGAAACTATTGTAATGTCGATCTGGAATTTCCTTTAAAGAAAGAATTAGGACGTAAAAAAAGGATGTCTGCCATTACCCAGGCGCATGTAGCCTATTGTCATGGAGATAAAATTGTGGCAGAAAATGTCCGTTTCATCAGCCGCTTGAATATGAATCCTTTGAATGGGGCAAAACGTATTTTGTTCTACAAATGTTATATGGAAAGTACCGACGATGCGTTGACTGGTACAGGAGTTTACCTGAACTGTACGTTGAAGTTTTATGGTCAGAAACCATTCTGGCGGACGGATATGGGAGGGGCTGTTTTCTTGAACAGTGATTTTTATGTATGTCATGACGAAGACCGTCAGTATTTTTGTAAAGGAGTGGGACCTTTGACTGTTGTCGATTGCCAGTTTCATGTCCGAAAGCCTGTATATGCAGGCTGGACACACGAGCCGTCCGACTGGTTACGGTGTTACCAGTATGGTGTAACGATGAATGGACAGCCTTACGTAATAGGTGCGGACAAGCCTTATAATACAGTATGTATGGAGCAGGAAAATGTACTTCACGCATACCGCCTGACAGATGAAAATGGTAAGGTAATTTACAACACTTATAATTTACTTCGGGGAGATGATGACTGGGATCCGCTTCAAGTGAAGGATTGTGTACGGGCAATCGGAGAACATGATGGCAGGGATTATGCGAATCTGCCGGTTTGTTTGTCGGTCACTCCACTGGTTGCCTCTGTACAGACCGGAGGTAATCCGGTGAAGTTGGTTGCCAACGTAAAAAGACACTGCAATTATGTGCAACAGGGAAGCTCTGTTCGCTGGAAGATTCAGCCGGGATATGAAAAGTATGTCAGCCTGTCTGCCGGAGAAGACGGAACGTGTGTGGTCAAGGCAATGAATCACGAGGACGAAACCAAACATTTCACTGTTGTAGCCTATACGGAAGATGGATTGGAATGTGCAGTAGAACTGACAGTTGCTCCCGATTTTGTGGAAGCTCCTGCTTTTGTGGAAGTACCGAAGCTGGAAATAGCAGATGGAAAAGCAATGGTAAGTTACGAACTGGATTTGCAGGGACGGAAAGATGAGTCGCTGATTACCTGGTATCGGGCTGTTGACAAGGAGGGTAAAACGAAATATCCGGTAGCAGTGTCACGGTTGGCTAAGCCCGAAACAATCTATAGATTAACAAAAGAAGACGTTGGATATTATCTTATGGCAACGGTAGCACCCAAACATTTGCGTTGTCATCCTGGTAAAGAATATACGGTAATTTCTTCATCACCTGTTGGCCGGAAACAGGTAAATCAGGTAGATGTATTCGAAACTGATTTTCGAAATTTTCCTTGTTCCAATCAGCCGGTATTGTATTCCGGCGGGTGGACAATAGGAGGATACAAGCCTCTTGATACGGAAGGTTACGATTGGGAACTTTTCTCCGATAAGGACTATTGGGTGTATGGAAAGGGAATGAACGGAGCACGCGGAACGGGTTTGCTGCAGGCGCAGCGTGGAGCACGGCTGTTATATACTCCATTGGAAGGTAGATATGGAGATATGAAAATAACCTTGAATGTAGATCCGAGCAAAACCGCAGGACAAGGGTTTGGAAGTGCTACGGGGCAATATATGGATATCTGTATCAAGTTCGATACCCGTACACTGACTGGATATGCCTTGCGTATTATCCGTACGACAAAATACAGCAATGCGGTCGATTTCATGCTGATGAAATACGAAAATGGCAGGACTACTGCGATTTCTCTTCCGGTATCTTCCACCTGTTACCGTACCGACTGCACCATTGTACTTGAGGTTAAAGGAAATAAATTGACGGCTCATGCCGAAACTTCCACTCCGCTTTCATCTCCTATAACGGACGAGAATCTGAAACCATCTGTAAGTTTGGAGGCTGATATCGTTCCTAATGTTTGGGGAGGTATGGGCATTCAGCACACGGGAAGTTGTGGAGAGAGTACTACCATGCTGCATCACCTGAAAATAGAATGGATGGGCGTTTCGGCTAGCAAATGATAAGTGATTAGAATGCAGAAAAGGAAAATATGAACAGCCCTTCGCGATATATGAATAATACCCATACAGGCTAACAGTGTACCTTTGCTTCAGATTAAGAAATGAAATAATATGAAGCAATTACTAGTTATTTTTACCTCTCTTTGTGTGTTCGTTCCTGTAAAAGCGCAGGATGTCCTCACACTGGAAGAGTGCCTGCGGTTGGGCATAGAGAATAATCTCTTTTTGGAAAGCAGCCGTAATGAGATTAGAAAAGGAGAACATACACTGAGCGAAAATCGTGCAAAACTCCTGCCTCAGATTAATGCCGTTGCCGGATTCAATGACAATTTCAATCCTCCGGTATCTGTTACTGATGGTTCTGCTTATGGAAATCCTTACAACGTTACCAAAACTTTGCAGTACAATGCCTCGGCGGGTATACAGTTGCAAATGCCTTTGTACAACCAGACTGTTTATACGGCAGTAGATATTGCCCGTACAATGAATGAGTTGAACCGTTTATCGTATGAGAAGGCACGGGAAGATCTGATTTTGCAAATCAGCAAAATGTATTACCTGAGCCAGAATACAGCCGAACAGATAGCGTTAATCAAAGAGAATATTTCGCGTCTGAACGAACTGAGCAGTATTACACAGGCCTTTTATGATAACGGTATGGCGATGGAAGTCGATGTGAAGCGTGTGAATATCAATCTTGAAAACCAGCGGGTACAGTATGATAACGCACAGTCTATGCTGACACAGCAGCTGAATCTGTTGAAGTATGTGATCGATTATCCTGCTGATAAGGAAATAGCCTTGACACCGGTTGATACAGAAAATACTACATCCGTATCGCTTACCGGACTGGATAATAACCAGTATGAATTACAACTTTTGCAGTCGAAGCAAAAACTGGCCGAACAGCAGCGTAAGATGATTGGTCAGGGTTATATTCCTTCGTTAAGCCTTACCGGAAGCTGGATGTATTCTGCATATACCGACAAGGCAAAGAACTGGTTCCATTCCGGTCCGTCCAATCATTGGTATAATTCGAGCGGTATCGGACTGACACTCCGTATTCCTATTTTCGACGGACTGGATAAGCGGGCAAAAATGAAGAAGGCAAAGATCGAGATAGAAAATGCGAAGCTTTCTTATGAGAATGCACTCAAGAATATGCAGACGCAATACCTGAATGCTACAAACGAACTGATGAACAGCCAGCGTAATTTCAGGAAGCAGAAAGATAATTATCTGTTGGCAGAAGATGTGTATCAGGTTACGACCGACCGTTATCGGGAGGGAATCGCTTCGATGACGGAGGTGCTACAGGATGAGATGCGGATGAGTGAAGCTCAGAACAATTACATCAACGCACATTACAATTACCAGGTTACTAACCTGAGTCTGCTAAAACTTACCGGACAGCTGGAAACACTGTTTAACGGAAATTCTATTCATTAATCATTTAAAATTGTCAGCATTATGAAAACCAATAATAATACACTTCAGGAAAAAGCTTTGAAACTGAAAAAACAACGTCGTAACCGGATTATTGCCAGTTTGCTTGGAATAGCTATTCTGGTGTGGGGAGTAATAGAGGTTGCCTTTCTTTTTCTCGATTATAAACAGACGGAAACCAGTAACGACGCACAGATAGAACAATACATTTCTCCGGTGAACTTGCGTGCATCGGGATATATTAAGAAAATTTATTTCACCGAACATCAGTCGGTCAAGAAGGGAGATACCTTGCTGGTGCTCGATGACCGTGAATACCGTATCCGAGTGATGGAGGCTGAAGCTGCCTTGAAAGATGCAATGGCTGGAGCTACGGTAATAGATGCTACCTTACAGACTACACAGAATTCGGCTTCTGTGTATGAGGCTTCCATTGCCGAAATTGAAATTCGTCTGGCTAAACTCGAAAAAGACCGTCAGCGTTATGAAAACTTGCTGAAGCGGAATGCGACAACACCGATACAGCTGGAACAGATTGAAACGGAATATGAGGCTACACGAAAGAAACTGGAGGCTACAAAGCGTCAGCAAAAAGCTGCCATGTCGGGCATTAAGGAAGTTTCCAATCGCAGAGAAAGTACGGAAGCTGCCATACAACGTGCTACGGCTGCACTCGAAATGGCACGACTTAACCTTTCGTATACTGTTGTGTTGGCTCCTTGTGACGGGAAGCTGGGACGTCGTGCATTGGAAGAGGGACAATATATTGGTGCCGGACAAAGCATTACGTATATTCTTCCTGATACGCAGAAGTGGGTGATAGCTAATTATAAGGAAACTCAGGTAGAGAATCTTCACGTGGGACAGGAAGTCCGTATTACAGTAGATGCAATCAGCGATAAGGAGTTCACCGGAAAGATTACAGCTATTTCTGGAGCAACCGGCTCGAAATATTCACTTGTCCCGACTGATAACTCTGCCGGAAACTTTGTCAAGATTCAGCAGCGTATTCCGGTACGTATTGATTTTACGAACCTTTCATCGGAAGACAATGAACGTCTGGCTGCCGGAATGATGGTAGTGGTAAAAGCCAGACAGTAAAAATAAGACAAACATGTTTTTCAGTTTCTAATAAATTAGAATTATGCCTTCGTGTCCGAAAAATTATCCGTTTTATAATTGGGTTCCCAAACCTTTGGGTATTCTTATTCTGTTGCTGTTGTTTATTCCGATTCTTACGGCAAGCGGAGTGTATACGGTAAACAGTGGCGAGATGCTGAGCGGGCTGGGTATTCAGTCTGAACATATTCAGTTTGTTGGTTTTCTTACTTCTGTAGGAATGGCGGCTTTCTCTCCGTTCTTTTATGAACTGGTCTGCATCCGCCGTGAGAAAATGATGTGCATCGTAGGCTTTTCGCTGCTTTATATATTGAGTTACGTATGTGCCAAGACCGATAGTATTTACCTGCTGGCTGTCTGTAGTGTGGTGATGGGATTTCTGCGCATGGTGCTGATGATGGTCAATCTGTTCACGCTTATCAAATATGCGTTCAAGATGGAGGCTACCCGAAATATAACTCCGGGCAATGAACCTGTGGATGGTGAAGGATGGGATAAGCTTGACCGTGAAAAGAGTACCAGTATGCCTACCATTTATCTGTTTTTCATGATTCTGGGGCAGATAGGAACTTCGCTCACTGCATGGCTGGCTTATGAGTATGAATGGCAGTATGTATATTATTTCATGATGGGGGCGTTGTTATTATCTATTCTGGTTGTGTTTATCACCATGCCTTATCATAAATATGTGGGCAAACGTTTTCCTATCAACTTGCGTAAGTTTGGCAGTGTGGTAATATTTTGCGTGATGTGTTCGGCTGCTATTTATGTGCTGGTGTATGGAAAGGTGCTCGACTGGTACGATTCTCCGTCTATTTGCTGGGCTACCGCGACGACTGTTGTGTTTGCCATACTGTTTGTCTATATGGAACGTAACCATAATTCGCCTTATTTCCTGATGGATGTGTTTAAGTTGCGTTCTATCCGTATGGGTATCTTGCTCTTTCTGTTGCTGATGATTTTCAATTCCAGTGCCATGTTTGTCAGTGTATTTGCAGGAGTTGGTATGAAGATAGACAACTGGCAGAATGCGTCGCTTAATAACTGGAGTATAGCCGGTTATTTTATCGGTTGCATTATTGCTATTGCCATGGGGTCAAAAGGAGTACATCTGAAATACCTTTTCTCGATGGGCTTTGTTCTGATAGGACTTTCCAGCCTGTTTATGTATTTTGAGGTACAGACCGACGGCTTGTACGAGCGCATGAAATATCCGGTTATTATCCGTTCTGCCGGAATGATGCTGCTTTATTCGCTGACAGCTGTACATGCCAATCAGCGGATGCCTTATAAATATCTGTCTACCTGGATTTGTATCATGCTGACAGTGCGTATGGTACTGGGACCGGGGGCTGGAACTGCTATCTATACCAATGTGATGCAGCATCGTCAGCAACACTATGTAACTCGCTTTGCTCACGATATGGATCAGTTGAATACAGAGGTAGCAGCCTCATATAATCAGACGGTTCAAGGGATGATGTATCAGGGAAAAAGTGAAAAGGAAGCACATAATATGGCAGCTCTTTCAACAAAAGGGCGTGTGCAGGTACAGGCTACTCTGGCTGCTGTAAAAGAAATGTCCGGATGGGCATTCTACGGCTGTATGGCATGTGCCGCTCTCATGCTGGCAATTCCGTGGAGAAAGAGGAAGCTGGATTTGCTGACATAAAATATTTACACTCGTTCATTTATTTGCTTTATACGTCACGGTGGAGCGTATTTCATTTCTTAATCTGACTTTTCGGTGGAAAAGTACCGATGAAAGTTCCCCGTGATGTATTTTTTGTTTTCTTGTTTCATTGTGGAAAATGGAAAAGTCTTACCTTAGCGGCAGGGTTTAACGATTTATTTTTTGTAAGGATGGAAACAGGTGAGCAGGAAGAATATTTGATACGCTTTGAACGTGATTTGATGGCTGGAAAGGACATTTGCTGTCTGACAGGAGAGGTAAAGACTTTTCCGAAGGTGTTGTGCAGACCCTTCCGGATGAGTTACGTGGGACTCATTGTGTGTGAAAAGGGTAGCTTTTGCTTCGATGTGGATAAGAAGAACTTTACGGCGCGGGCGGGTGAAACGGTTTTCCTTTCCGAAGGAAACGATTTTTGTATCGGGGAACTTTCCGATGACCTTCGCGTAAGTATGCTGTTTTATCGTGTAGACCCTATACGTGAGATTCTGGGCAGTTCGGTGGTGGCAATGTATCTGTACACTACGCTTACTCCCGAGCCTTGCTATGTGTGGACTTCCGGTGAGGAGGAGGACCTGGCGCATTATATTTCGTTGCTTGGTAGGCATCGGAAGGGACCGCAGAACCCGTTCGACAATCATGAATGTAAGTTGCTGCTGCTGGCACTGACCTATCGTCTGTGTTCCATTTACAGTCGGCGGATTATCGAAGAGAAAAATGTGGCGGGGCATAAGATTGATACTTTTATCAAGCTCATCCGGCTGATAGAGAAATATTATATGCAGGAGAGGGGAGTGGCGTTTTATGCCGACAAGTTGTATCTTTCTCCCAAGTATCTTTCGGCCTTGTCGAAATCGGTCTGCGGATATACGGTGCAGGAACTGGTTTTCAGGGCTATTATCCGGAAGAGTATTTTCTGGCTGAAGAATACAAACAAGAGTGTGCAGGAGATATCGGATGACTTGAATTTTCCGAATGCTTCGTTCTTCGGGACGTTTTTTAAGAAACAAACGGGACTCGCTCCTTCGCATTACCGGATTTCCGCTGAGGAGTAAAATGGTTTTGGTTTTTAATTCATGGGTGCGACTGTACTTGATGTGATTGTTGAATCGGCAGGCTACAATGTAGTGCATCTCCTTGCATTCCAGACAGTCAAGTATCTTTTCCGTAAAGAAGTCGCTCTCCATACGGACAAGTTCGGCCGTCTTGTTTTCAAGCCTTGAGAGAGTGCTTTCAAGAAAAGCGAGGTAATTGGTGCTTGCTGCGATGTTTCGCGGACGCAGCCAGTAGTTTGCTGTCATTCTTACATCCGAAACAAAGGCGAATGAATCAACTATATACTAAACTATATTTCTAATGGATGTCATTAGAAATATAGGTAATGAAATCTCTAATTAACCGATTTTGGGTAAACACTGCTTCCTTTACGATAATTCATAGGTGTTATGCCATACATCTTTTTAAAAGCATTATAGAAGTTAGGCGTATGCTCGAAGCCGCAGCGTTCTGCGATGTCCTCGATCGTCAGTCCGGGTTTGGTTTCAAGCAGTATTCGTGCCCTCTGCATCTTTATTTTCAGCACGTATGTAGCAGGAGAGTCGCCTGTAATAGCCACAAGTTTCCGATGAAGCTGACGAGGACTCATGCAAAGTGTCTCTGCGAGCGTGTTTACATCCAACTGTCGTTTGTCTAAGAGATGATAAATGGAATCGACTGTTTTGGCAAGGAAACGTCGCTCTATATCCGTCCACCGATGCTCTTTGTTCGCAACATCACCAATATTGCCAAATTTATCGCGCAAACGGCGATGACGGTCAAGCATTTTCTCTACTCTCATGCGCAATTCATCAGCATTGAATGGCTTAGCGAGATAGGCATCGGCCCCAACCTCCAAACCCTTGATTCTCTCCTCTTCCGTTACCTTTGCCGTTACGACAATAATAGGAATGTGGTCGGTAATTTCATTATCTCGTATCTGTCGGCACACCTCCAGTCCGTCCAAGCCAGGCATCATCAGATCTGTGATGATGAGATCTGGCACAAGGTCCAACGCCTTTTCCAGTCCAACCTTACCATTCTCTGCGTAGCAAACGGCATAGCGGTCGGCAAACTGAGAGCCGATATAAGCGGCAATATCATGGTTGTCCTCGATAACGAGCAGACGGCATTGCATGTCTTCACCTTCATTATCTACAAGCACTGCCTCCTCCTTCGGGAGCAGAGGGGTAGTTTCAAGGTTCCCGTCAGTTATCTGCTGCTTACCAGTATGCTGTATAGGCACACTGATATGGAATACCGTTCCCTTTCCTTTTGCACTCTCCACCGTAATTGTACCGTTCACGGCTTTAATAATCTGCATTACGAGGGCTAATCCTACACCCGTACCCACATGTTGCGTTCCGTTCTCTCCCTGATAGAACGGCTCAAAGACGTGATCAAGTGTTTTCTTGTCCATACCCTCTCCTGTATCTGCCACATCAATAAATAAATTCTCCCCTTCTCGCCATGACATTACGTTTACTTTGCCATATTCAGGTGTGAACTTGAAGGCGTTGAAGAGTAGATTGTTCATTACCTTTCCTACATAATCAGGCACAAAATCCATCACTACCTCCTCCTTTTGGAAAAAGGAGAGGTCGATGTTACGCTTACGGGCATAGTCACGATAACTTTCCACTACCATGGCGAGATAAGCCATGATGTTACCGCTCCTCCAGTCTGCCTTGCCAACCGCTGATTTGATTTTCGATATGTCCAATAACTGATTGATAAGCGTAAGCAGTCCCTCGCTATGGCGGTGAATGGCAAAAGCCTTATTCTTCACCTCTGCCGTGTCTGATTTTTGCAGGTCCTGACTCAGCCCGGGTATCACCGTAAGTGGTGTGCGCAACTCATGAGTGATATTGGTGAAGAAATTCTCACGTAGTGCTGACAGTTGTTTCAGTGCTATATTTTTGCGACGGAGAATGCGCTGGATGTAAAGGAAAGTAACCAGCGCCCCTATCAGAATAATGACTACAGACACAATAATGGCATAGGCTGTATGGCGAGCTGTACGTTCCTGCTCCAGCTTCAGTCGAGCCTCCGTCATCTTCTGTTTCTGCCGATTGCGCTCGATGTTAAGGCTTGCATTCTGTATGCGGTTCATCTTCTCCATATCCAGCACGCTATCCTGCATGGCGATGGCCTGTTCGAATGACAACAAGGCCGTGCGATAATCCCCCAACCGTTTATAGTATCGGTAATATAATGTATAGATTTCCACCAAATGCTCCGGCGATTTGATTTTCTGGGCCACCTGCCGTGCTGTGCTGAGATAGTCCATCGCTTTGACGTTGTCGCCCGTTTCATTGTAAATACCAGCAAGAGCGATGAGCGTATTCAGCGCGTGCCACTCATCCTTTGACGCTTGCATCAGCCGGTAGGCTGCCTGATATTCCTCCGTAGCCTCGTTATATTTGCCTTCTTTTTCGTAAAGTGATCCGAAATAAGTGTGACAAAGCGAGATGCCGAGTGTACTCCCCACCTCTATGTTAAGCGTCATCGACTTGTCATAATATAGCCTCGCAGAATCCATCTCTCCATGATGTTCGAAAATGGAGCCGAGGTTGGCATAGTTGATGGCTTGTCCCAACATGCTACCCAATTGCCGCTCACCTGCCAGCGCCATGCGTAGCATACTATCGGCACGCTCGTAGTTACCCAAAGTCATGTAGATATTTCCCAAACCATTGAGCGAAACCACACGATTCTTCCTGGCATTGTGCGAAGTATCTGTACTTTCCTCACTCAACTTCCATGCGTTATAGTGGTACACTTGCGCTACATCGAGCATACCCATGCGCCGATAGTCGGTACCTATGTTGTTGAGCGCCCGTACCCATTCCAGTGTATCACCAATGGCTTCTGCTTGCCGTAACCCCTCGCTGTGAACAGACAACGCCTCCTCAAAACGGCTCTCGTTACGCATCCGTTCTCCCAGAGACCTCAGCGCAATAATGCTTCCGAGGCGGTTTCCTTCTTTTTCCATCTGTTTCTGCATCAGGGCAAGCGTATCGATGTTACGCACGGTACGTACCATGCTGTCAGCCTTCTTGCGCTCATCATACGTGAAAGTTTTCGGTTTCTTAGCGCATGAGAATAACAAAAGGATGCTTGAAAGAAACACTATCAAGACATTAATAATCAATCTGTAGTGCATGCGCCCTCTCATTGAGGACAAAAGACTCTCAGTAAAGTTGTAACGTAATTTCAACACTAAATTTTTGATTTTATGTAAGTTAGATATTTTTTAATGATTCAGGAGGTATTTATTCTTGAGTAGGTCATTGGCAAAAATCTAAGAAATTTATCTCCCCCCTTTCCTAGTCTTTATAGCCATTTAACCTCTCCCTATAGCAACATACTATATAACCAGCAGTTCTTGGAAGCAAAATAAAAGATTATCCGACATCTTGTTTCCATGGCTTTAGTTTTTATATTCGGCCAATCGGATTTAGTGCAAAGATAACAGAATTTACATAACACACAATATCTCACTTTGAAAAACTTCCACAAAAATCAAATATTTCTATCGTTCTCTCCTCCGCTTGCCAGCATCAGTAACTACCGCTGATAGACAAAATAAAGTGTCTTCAGGCTGCATATTCCATCTATTCCAAGTACAAGTATACTATTA